>CEUT01023005.1_pt1 | contig 13196 bp, 14 predicted proteins | sample 531401 | NCBI WGS metagenome assembly CEUT01 (sample SAMEA2622821, study PRJEB7988) | marine metagenome | biome: marine biome (ENVO:00000447); feature: surface water layer (ENVO:00002042); material: "saline water (ENVO:00002010), including plankton (ENVO:xxxxxxxx)" | depth 5 m | reverse complement strand
AAGCCACGAGCCTACGCAACTTCCTCTGTGTATGCCCGATGAATATAAGAGTGACAATGTTGTCAAGTCATATCGTGACTTCTATTCTGACAAGCCAAAAATGCGGTATCCAAAAGAAAAGATACCAAAATGGTTTTCTGAGCGTCGCAAAGAGGATTTTGACGTAGTGTGATACTACTTATACAGCTAATACATCTTATTTCTACAAACATTTTAAAACAAAGGATATTATTTATGATAAAAGCAAGCACCCTCACCTTTCTAGCATTAACATGCTTGTCCTGCAATCCGCTTGTTATAAACAGCTCAGACGCGGGTATCCCCGATGCAGGCACCGAAAAAGATTCAGGAACAGAAGTAAGTTATACTTTCGAACCTCAAAAAATTGTTGTTGCCTGTACTGCTGAGGAATAGATATCACTATCCTCTCTTCTTGAGACCGAATTGTTTTTCAATATATTTTTCAAGTTTTTCTTTCTCTTTACCAGTGGAATGATACCAGATCCAAAAAACAGAGTTTTTCATCTGAGACACTTTGTTTTTTATATTCATCATTGACTTGTCTAGTAATAAAAATATTTCAGAGTCATCAAGTATGTCAGTGATACCCAGGTAAACAGCAATTTCTAGCAGCTCGTGTTCATCATTTCTTCTAGCAGCACGAGCTGCTTTTTTATAGAGCTCTTCTTTATCTTCAATCTCTTCTTTACTTTTCCCATACAACTTATCGGGGTGGGTCTCTAAAGCTATGGCTTTAAAAAGTTTTCTTACAATTTTTTTACTTTTTCCATTTACGATTTCTTCCTCGACTTCGGCCTTTTCGTGTTCTTTTTTCTCAAGACACTTCTCGTCAGATGTTCGCAGACTTTCTTTTTGTTGATTTTTATTATTTTCTTTTTTTATGCTTTTTTTTTCTTGTTCTTCTATCTGCTCTTCAACTCTGGGGTCAAAAAAATAAGATTTAAATGCGGTTTCGCATTCGTCATATACCTCTGACACTTCTTGATAGTCTAGAGACAATAACTCAAACTTTAAAATTTTTCTTTTCTTCGCTTTTTGTTTCAAAAAAAGATACCAGGCTAATATAGATAAATAGTTATAACCTTGGTCTTTCTATAATATAGTCTAGGTCTAAGACGCTCTCTAAAAACGATATCAATTGCTCTCTTGTTACGGCCAGAGTTATATGATGATAACTTGCATCTACCGCAAAAACCATGCCAACTATTTCGCCCTTTAAATTAAATACGGGGCTTCCCGAGCTCCCCGGCGCAACAGGGAATGTATAAAAGTCAATTTCCTTTTCCGTACCGCCAGCGTCTCCACTGTGGCCAGAATATCTGCCCTCATAGGACATTACTAAGTCCTCGCCAAACAATCCTTCCGGTGCTGCAATATTTACCACGTTATCGCCCACCTCGACATCGTGAGCTGCAATCCTAACGGATTCCAGGCCAAGATTCGGGGTCTGTAATAAACACACATCCCACAATCTGGAGATAGCAAAAACTCTACCTTTCTCGTGTTCCCCATTCAGCTTGGTGACAACCACTTCCTCAATAGGCCATATAGTTTTGGTTTCCTCGTCTTTGTTCAAACAAAAATGTCCAGCAGTTAAAATATACGATTTATCCCCACGGTTTTCCACGACAACACCAGAGGCAGTACTGAGCCCTACTTCATCGCCCTTTATTGTTTTTATTGATAAAACTTGAACAAATGAATCTTTTTTGTTTTTTATTACAAGAGTGCTGAATATGGTGCAAGATGTCAGCAAAAGCATCGTACAGAAACACGTTAGCAGTATTTTCTTCATATTGTAAATATACTTTAAACAGATATAACGTAAAATATTTTTGTAAAACTATTTATTAGCAAGGAATGTTAATGACGGATAAACGCATAACTTACGCACTAGACACCAGTGTTTTATTGACAAATGCAAACTGTATTTATAGCTTTGGTAGCAAGAGCGATATAATTTTACCTATAAAAGTCTTAGAAGAGATAGACAAGCATAAGAAGCGCCAAGACTCTGTAGGCATGAATGCTAGACTTGCGATAAAGGCACTTGATGAATTACGACAAAAGGGAGATCTCCGAGAAGGGGTGCAAATAACCGAAGGAAAAGGAAACCTTATAGTTATCTATGATACCGGAGAACTAGCTCTTCCTAGAGAACTGTCACAAGAAATAGCAGATCACCAAATACTACAGACAATTTACAACTATGCTAGAAAGATAAACATCCTAGATGATATCGTAGTTGTTTCCAGAGATATCAATATGCGTGTAATATGTCAGTGTATTGGGATGAAGTCTGCAGACTTTGATACAGAAAAAATTGTTGGCAGTGAAGAGGAGGTATATCACGGCTTTTCAGAAATATTAATGGACGATGAGCTTATAGATAGGTTTTATACAGGTGACGATATTTATCTGGATAAAGAGTTGTACCCAAATCATAAATGTAATGAATTTATCATGTTGATATCCAGTTCCAATGAAAAAAGAACGGCATTGTCTAGATTTGTAGACTACGAAACTCCATTGAGGAAAATTGTAAAGAGAGAATCAGTTTGGGGTCTACACCCTAGAAATAAAGAGCAGAGCTTTGCTTTTGATTTGTTGATGGATAAGAACATAAAAATAGTTTCTCTTATTGGGCGTGCAGGCTCAGGAAAGACTCTATGTGCACTAGCAGCAGGCTTGCAGCAAACCTTGACAAACGACACAGACGCATACTCCCGCCTTATTATTTCTAGACCAGTGCAACCCCTGGGTAAAGATATTGGATTTCTGCCAGGTACTTTAGAAGAAAAAATGATTCCTTGGCTGTCTCCCATTCAAGATAACCTTCAATTTTTGATGGGTAACGACAAAGAGATGTTTCAAGAGTATATGGACAAAGGAATTATTGAAGTAGAGGCACTTACTTTTATTAGAGGCCGCTCCATAGCAAATGCCTACATCATTATTGATGAAGCACAAAATTTAACAAGACACGAGATTAAGACTATAATAACAAGAGTGGGAGATAATACAAAGATTATCCTTACTGGAGATGTTGAGCAGATCGATAATGTCTATATCAACGAGACTTCAAACGGACTTGTGCATGCAGTTGAGAAATTCAAAGAATATCAGATATCGGGACACATTACGCTCAAAAAAGGGGAGAGATCGGAGGTGGCATCCCTTGCAGCGAAAGTATTATGAGACAAAACAAGGAAAACCAATATATCTTCGAGATACCGCACCCATAAACTTTGATATTGGTTTGCTTATAAAAAAAATAAATAAGATAAATCCTTTTTATTTGAAAATGGTAAAGAAATTTATTTTTGTGAAACAAGAAAGACTCTTTGATAAAAAAGCACAACACAAAAATGGTACAATTTTTGTTTCAAATGAAATATATGATATAGACAGATGCTTTTCGTCAATACTAAGAGAGATATCTCATATTTTTTACAACAAAAATCAAAAACAAATTGAAAAAAATATAAAAGATGACTTTTTTTCAAAAAAAGTAAATTTTTATTACGATACTGTGATAAATACAAACAAAGTTCCTTTGTGCGATTTTCTGTACGAAGAAAAAAACTCAAATTTCGAGTCTTTTGTTAGAAAAATAGAAAAAGACGAATTAGAAAAGGCAACTAAAAGGTATTTTTTAAATAAAGACTCAATTTTTAGTATTAAAGACTATTTTACCGACTGCTTTATTGGTTTTCACCAAAAAAAGAAAACAAAACTTAAAACAGATCATAAAAAAGTGTATAAAATTATACAACATACCCCACCACAGGAGAAATTATGAAAAAAAACATAAAAACAAACAGAAAAGAGAAAACAGTCTCTATTACAATAACTATTCCTAAAAGAAGACTAGCCACAGACCCAATTTTGCAGGTTAGAACTAGGGATGCTGTAAATATACTGAAGGAAGAAGGAATATCTTTTAAAAATGAGTGTATTAAGGAAGCTACAGTAACAAACGAAAAAGAGAATAGTGATCATAGTGGAACTTGGGTATTCCCGCTGATTGTAAAAGAAGAAAAAGCCAAGCCTGCCAAGAAGACCACCACTTCAAGGCCAAAACATAAAACTTCCACAAAAACAGTGAAATCTGCAGTAGAAGATAGCGCAGAAGCAGCTGTTTTTGCAGAAAAAAACCTTTTTAGCACGAAAGCTCTTGACAAAACACCATTAAAGTGATATAATAGTACTCAAAACGGGAGTAAAGATGCATCTATCTTTTTCGGGTATTAAAGACTGGAAATTTTGTCCATTCTACTATAAGTTAACAAGAGTTGATAAGTTAAAAGCATTTCAGGGCAATATATATACTGCTTTTGGAACTGCACTGCATACTCTGTGTGAAAATGCTGTCTTAAGAGATAACAAAATAAAACACGAAGATCTCTTTGAGAAAAGATACTTTGTGGAGATGAGAAAATTACCACAGGATGTTTTAGAAGAATATGATGAGGACATGTATTATCAGTTTCTAGAGCAAGGCAAAAAATTATCTCACCTAGTGTATCCTGAGCTCAAAAAAAGATTTGGAGACTTCAAAGTTGTTGACGCCGAGTATGAAATAAGAGAAAAAATAAGAGACTTAAGTTTTGATACTACATCCGAATATGATTTTGTTGGCTACGTTGACCTTATCATTAAAACTGGAGACACTTACCACGTCATAGACTGGAAAACTTGTTCCTGGGGATGGGACGCCAGAAAAAGAGCAGATACTATGACTACGTATCAACTTTCTTATTACAAGCACTTTGTATCAGAAGCTCTCGGTATCCCAAAAGAAAATGTTAAAACATATTTTGCTCTTCTCAAAAGAACTGCAAAAAAAGATAATGTAGAGTTTTTAGAAGTAGCTAATGGCGAAAAGAAAATAAATAATGCCCTTAAAATGTTGAACGATGCAGTGTACAATGTCGATAGCGAGCGATGGTTTAAGAATCGCTTGTCGTGTCGTACGTGTTCCTTTCACAGAACGGAGCATTGTCCATAAATGGAGTAATAAATGTCCGAAAACAAAAAAACTATTTTAACAATCTCTGATCATCCACTTTCGCCAAGTGGTGTAGGGACGCAAACTAGATACGTCCTTGAGGCTCTATTGAGGACAGGTAAGTATAGAGTGCTTTCATTGGCCGGAGCCATCAAGCATGCAGACTATCGTATCGTCAGCACACCAGAATTTAAACAAGACTGGTTAATAAAGCCAGTTGATGGATATGGCTCACAGGAAATAATCAGGGGCGTAATGAACCAAGATAAGCCAGACTTTGTGTGGATTATGACAGACCCAAGATTCTATGGATGGTTATGGCAAATAGAAGAAGAAATTAGAGCGAAATGTCCTTTGATATATTATCATGTGTGGGACAACTACCCATATCCAGATTACAATGCAGTCTGGTATCGTTCTAATGATTTTGTTGCAACTATCAGCAAAGTGACAGATGATGTTGTTGCCACCCTAGCTCCGGAAGTAGAAAGAAAGTATATCCCTCACGCTGTTGACTCTGAAATTTTTAAAAACAGAAAAGATGAGAAACTAGCAAAAGATTTTAGAAAAGAAATGCAGGGAGACAAAGAGAAGATGATATTCTTCTGGAACAATAGAAACGCTAGAAGAAAGCAGAGTGGTACCCTCATTTTTTGGTTTAAAGAATTTCTGGATCAAGTAGGTCACGATAAAGCTGTGCTTTGCATGCATACCGATGTTAAGGACCAACACGGCCAGGATCTAGAGAAAATTATAAAGTATCTAGGAATGGACCAAGGACAAGTAAAGTTCTCAACTAAGAAAATAAGCTCAATAGAGATGGCTAGCTTGTACAGCGCGTCAGACTGCACCATAAACATAAGCGACGCAGAGGGCTTTGGCCTAGCTACACTGGAAAGCTTGTCGTGCGAAACGCCGATAATAGTTAATATGACGGGAGGTTTGCAGGAACAAGTTACGGACGGAGAAAAGTGGTTCGGCATAGGAATAGAGCCAGCATCAAAAGCCGTTATTGGTTCCCAGGATATCCCCTATATTTACGAAGACAGGCTTAACAAGCAAGACTTTCTCGATGCTATGAACAAATTTTATAGCATGACAAAAGAAGAGCGCGAAAAATTAGGAAAAGAAGGAAGAGAACATACATTAAAAAATTATAATTTTGAAAACTTTAAAAAAACATGGATAGAAACTTTCGAACACATTGCTGAAAAAAATGGTTCATGGGAGAATAGGAAAAACTATCAAAGTTGGAGATTGGAAGAGCTATGAACAGTATCTTAGTTAGAGGGCCGGCCTTTAGTGCTTCCGGCTATGGAGAACATACCAGGTTTGTCATGAGGTGCCTTAGAGAACATGAGGAAGAATATGACATATATTTACAGCCAACAAACTGGGGCAATACATCGTGGGAGGTCACGCCAGATGATGAAGGGGCGTGGCTAAAGTCCACTGCAGACAAACTTCATCATACCCCACCATCTTCGCAGTTTGATTATTGCGTTCATGTTACAATACCAAACGAGTTTGAGCCTATAGCTAAAGTTAACATTGGCTGCACCGCCGGGATAGAAAGCGACAAAGTTAGTCCAGAGTGGATTTCCAAGTGTAATATGATGGATAGAATTATTGTGGTTTCCGAGCATGCAAAATATGGTCTTGAAAACACCGTTGTATCAGAGCCACAAACTGGACAACTATTAAAAATTGAAGTACCTATCGAAGTTGTCAATTACCCTGTGAGAGAAATTTCCTCCGATAGCTTGGATATTGATTTTGACACTGATTTTAATTTTCTGTGTATGGCCTTGTTTGGACCAAGGAAGAACATTCCTGATACGATAAAGTGGTTCGTCGAGAAATTTAAAGATAATGAAAATGTAGGATTGGTCTTGAAATGTGCCCATGTCGGAGGATCGGAGCTTGATAGGCTTCATACGAAGAGGTACATAAACGAAGTGCTAGAAATGTGCCCTGAAAGAAAGTGTAAAATTTACTTAATTCACGGCAGAATGACCAAAGAAGAAGTTTCATCCCTCATGCAGCACGATAAAATAAAAGCAATGGTTAGTTTGACTCATGGAGAGGGATACGGGCTGCCCTTATTTGAAGCAGCGTATCACGGTTTACCAGTCATAGCTCCAGGGTGGTCTGGGCAAATGGATTTCTTGACCCACGAAGAAAAAGGAAAGAAAAAGAAAAAGAAGTATTTTTCGAATGTTCAGTTTGATATCAACAGAGTACAAAAAGAGGCAATCTGGAAGGGCGTTATCGAAGAGGATAGTTCCTGGTGCTTCCCAAAAAAGATGTCGTATCAGCAAAGATTGGAAGAGATGGTGAAAGAATATGAAAGGCTTGAGAGCAGAGCTAGAAAACTAAAAGGTATTCTTCACGAAAAGCACGATTTCAAAGTGATATGTAAACAATTTATGGACGCTTTTGGTCACGTCGAAAAAGTGGACCAAGTTCCTATTTGGCGAGAAGAAGCAAAAAAGATGCCACCTAAAGAAAGAGCAAAATTTCTTGCTGAAAAATGTAGAGAGGCGGCAGGACAGAAAGACAAGATTAGACTCTTGAAAGACTCCTTTAAGGGAGACGAATGTTATGTCCTGTCTTGTGGTCCGACTTTGCTGGATAACAACCAAGAGAATCTTAAGCGGCTTATCTCTGAGAATGTTTGTATATCTATAAAACAGGCATACGATCTCTTTAAAGAAGAGACTGATTTTCATGTTTATAACTGTGCTAATTTTAAGGCATATGAACACGGCGATAATATTCCGCTAACCATGGAAGCTTCCACTGTCCCATATAAACTTGGTAAATGTGATTTGAAGTTTTTCATCCGAGAGAGAGAATTCGATAATTCCCTAGCAGCTACAGATGAATACGAGAAATGGACACTTGAAAAACAAACAGTCTTGCGTCCATATGGACCAGGTATCATGACAGAAGCAGTAATATATCTTATTGAACATCTTGGCTTTTCTGGAGTCACTACGGTTGGATACGATAATAAGTTGTTAGATGCAGACAAAGAGAAACAACATTTCTACACCAAAGAAGGAGCAGAGTTTGATAAGAAAGAATTTATTCAACAAAATGACACCATGTCTATTGTCTCCATCGAGAGATTAAAAGAAGAGGAAAAAATATCTATTGATGCAATAGGCAAGTGGTCTAAGTGGCTGAAAGAAAAAGGTTGTACTTTGAAGATATGCTCAAGTATAAACCCCGCAGATGAAAGTATCGAGCGAGTTAAAATATAATGCACAAGAATATTGTGGGCAAAAAAATATTAATAACTGGGGGTACCGGCTCACTTGGAAAAGCCCTGGCCAATAGATTGATAAAACAAGAAAACCAGATAATAGTGTTTTCTAGAGACGAAGGAAAACAAGCTCTGGTTTATGGAGATAGGAATGTCCATTGCGTTATAGGTGATATTAGAGACTTTGATAAGTTCAATGTCACTTTAAAAAGAACAAAGCCAGATATTATCATCCACACTGCGGCACTCAAGAGAATAGACGATATGGAGTTTCATCCTGACGAGTGCATGAAGACAAACGTACTAGGTTCTGAGAATGTTGCTAAGGCAGCACTTTTGAATGATATAAAAAAGTGTGTTCTTGTATCTACCGACAAGGCTTGCTTACCCGTAAATGTTTATGGATCTTCAAAATTTATTGCCGAACGTTTTTTTACAAATTATGATTACCACTCAACAGATACGGTTTTTTCTTCCGTCCGATATGGCAATGTTATAGCTAGTCGTGGTTCATTTATACCCTTGTGGCTCTCTCTGCTTGCTTCTAATGATAAAATAAAAGTTACCTCCATGGATATGAGTCGCTTCTTGTTTACGCTTGAGGATGCCGTAGATACGGTCCTGAACGCAGTGGAAGCTAGCGAGGGAGGGGAAGTTTTCATCCCAAAGATTAAATCATATGGCATGGGCACTATATTAAATGCGGTCGAGAAACTACATGGCTCTTCTTTTGAAAAAGAAATGATAGGACTCAGACCAGGAGAAAAGCTTCACGAGGATATGCTTGCAAAGACAGAACTACCATTCACTTACGAGGTCGCAGACCTTGATCTTCTTTGTGTCAGACCACAATACACCAAAAGAGCAAACAGGGCAAAGTGGAAAAAATACGAAGGAACAGAGTTTAACTCGGCATTGCACGTGAGCACAGATATAGATACACTGCTGGAGCTTATTTCCAGGGGAACTAAAGAGAGTAATTAAGTGAAGCTTTTCGAGCCAATCATTGACAACGTTAGTCTTGAGAACATATTGAAGGTTGTTAAAGATGGAAACCTGGGTTTTGGTGATAACGTTCCAAAATTCGAAGAAGAGTTTTCTCACTATTCCAGAAAAAAATATAATGTAGCTACAAACTCTGCGTCTGCCGCTGCATTCATGATTTTTTATTATCTAAAAGAGGTGTATGGTGTTTGCGATGTCTATACTACAACACTTGGTTTTATATCCCCAGCTTGGGCTGCAAAGCACCTCGGCCACAATGTTCATTTCGTCGATATCACAAAGAACTTACAATTTGACTGTGGTGATTACTTCTTAAAAAGAGGGGGAAGCACCTCCGTAAATCAGGCAGTGATAATGCCGGTGCTATACGGGGGTATTGACACTATCGATAATTGGAAGACATTTGGGGATGAAATAATTGTAGCAGACTCGGCCCATGCCGTTACTCCAACTTTGAAAACTCACTATTGCTTTTATTCCTTTCATCCGCTTAAGCCTATATGCTCCTCTGATGGCGGAATGATTTCGACAAATGTAGAAGAGGCAGCGGACTATTTCAGAAAGTTTAGAAACTTCGGTAGAGTTAAGGAGGGAAACACATACTCTCTTTCTCAGCCAGGTTTCAAATTCTACATGAACAACTTGAATGCATCTATCGCCCTGGAGAGTATAAAAAGATACCCAGAGCAAAAACAACAAAGAAAAGAAAACTATGAGTATATAAAAGAAAGGGTTTCCGATGAAGTTGTGCCACACACACTGAATTCATCTTATTACATTGGCTCTGCACTAAGAGAGGACGCCGAACTTATAATGGATAGCATGGGGATATCCAGACTTTACCCGCTGTTACACAAAAGCAACTCCGTTGGTAATAGCGGCATTCTCATAAATTCAGAAAGAATACACCCCAAGATAGTCAACTTCCCAATTCACCACAACTTAACAAAAGAACAAATTGAGTATATAATAACTCTACTATGAAAACTTTTGTTATTGCTGAGGCTGGCTCAAATCACAATAGGATTTACGAGCAAGCCCTTTCTTTAATTGATGTTGCAAAAGACAGCGGCGCATCCGCAGTGAAGTTTCAGACATACTCCTCTGATACGCTCTATGCAAAAAACACAACTAACATTGCCGGAACAAAAGATGTCAATGGGCTAATAAAAAATATACAAATACCAAGAGAGTGGCAGAGAGACTTAAAGACCTACTGTGATAATATAGGAATAGAGTTTATGTCTACGCCATTTGATGAAGCCGCTGTCAAGGAGTTGGTAGACATCGGAGTCAAGAGGATAAAGATAGCAGGCTTTGAAGCAACAGACCCAAGATTCGTTTCTATGGTATCAGAAACAGGCTTGCCAGTGATAATGTCTGCAGGTATTGGTTCGAGCATAAAAACTATTGACAAGATGATGAATATTTGTTATAAAAATGGAGTGAAAGATATTACAATACTTCATTGCAATAATGCATACCCAACACCTCAAAGGGAGATAAACCTAGAGACAATCACCGCGCTCAAGAATGTGTTTCCTCGAACACCAGTCGGACTGTCAGATCACACGATGAGCACAATGACTCCAGCGATGGCAGTCTGTTTGGGTGCATCAACAATAGAAAAGCATTATACACTTTCTAAAAGATTACCGGGACCAGACCACTCTTTCGCACTGGAGCCCGATGAGCTAAAAGAGATGGTTGAGAATATTAAAACAGCAGAAGAATCAATGGGCGTCAAGAAAGAATATTCCAAATCGGAAAACGAAAACAAAAAAGCAATGCGCTCCGTGGTAGCAAGAAGAGAAATAAAAAGCGGAGAAACATTAACCACAGATAACATCACAACCAAGAGGCCGATGTTAGAGGACAGCATACCAGCATCTGAATATTATAAAATGCTGGGAAGGAGAGCAGCAACAGATATCGGGGAAGACTCTCTGTTGAAAAGGGGAATGTTACATGAAAAATAATATTATAATTCTTTCCTCATCTGGGAAAGTAAACTTAGTTAAAAGCTTTAAGAAGCATGCCTATAGATATGGCACTAAAATATTCACAGCAGACATGAAGAAGGATGCATTCACTTCTCATTTTTCTGATGGCCATTTTACTTTACCAAGAGACGACGACGAAGGTTACTTCAAGAACTTATTGAGTCTGTGCATTGAAAACAACATAGGGCTTATCGTCCCAACAAGAGACAAAGAGATACAAAACATAGCAACATTCAGAGATATTCTAGAGAGAAACAACATTACTCTTCTGGCCCCAGAAGATAGGACCATAGATACGTGTTTAGACAAAGCTAGGTTTTGCACCTTCTGCGAGGAGAGCAACATAGGATACCCAGAGACGTATGCATATTCCAATATAAAGTTTCCATGCTTCGCGAAAGAAAGAACAGGAAGCGGTTCAAAGAATGTGAAGATTATAAACTCTGCAGAAGAGATGGTGGAGAACTACGAAGAATATGTTTTCCAAGAAATTGTAGATTGGGACGAATACAGTATAGACTTCTTTTGTCGAGATGATGGTTTGGTTCTATCTATGGATGTTAGAAAAAGAAGTGTTGTATCAGACGGGGAATCTGCAAAAACAGAAGTAGAGATAAACCAAGATATAAAAGATGAAATTACAAAAATAACCAACAAGATGAATTTCTTTGGACATAACGTGGCTCAATGTTTCTATCGTGACGGACAAATAAAAATGATAGAAATAAATACACGCTTTGGAGGGGCTTCTGGGATATCTCTGACAAAAAAGAACAACTCAGTTGAGAACTTGGTGAACTATGTCAACGGAGTTATGAGCTTTCCAGCAAGAGAGCTTGAAGATGGCCTTACTATGATTAAAATAGTGAAAGATGTTATTATAAACGAAAAACATGAAGGTAAGATTTTTTGCATAGATATTGATGGAACCATCTGCACAGAAAATGCTATTGTGAAGTATGAAAATGCAAAACCAATTCAAAAAGTAGTTGACAAAATTAATCACCTGTATGAGTGCGGCAACACTATAAAGCTTTTCACGGCCCGTGGCGCAGCTAGTGGAACGGACTGGAGAGAGGTGACGGAGAAGCAACTTGGAGAGTGGGGCGTAAAGTATCATGAGCTTATATTCGGCAAGCCTTACGCAGACTATTATATTGACAACAAAGCTATAGATATATTGGAGTGGGTATGAAACTATTTAACCTTAAACTAGGAACAATCTCCCTTTCGCATATTGAGAAAATAAGGCAATGGAGAAACGAACAGATTGATGTTCTTCGACAACACAAACCTATAACAGAGCTGGAGCAAAAAGAATATTTTGAAAAGGTACATAACGACCCAAGGCAGGTTCTTTTTTCTATAACCATCGACGACAGGCTTGTCGGGTACTGTGGTTTGGTGAATATAAACCATGTTTATAAAAACTGTGAAATATCTTTTTTGTGCGACACCTCTTTAATAAACAAGGAGGAGTATAGTACAATATTGATGTTTGCGTTCAACAACATGTTTCGATATGGTTTTGAATCCTTAAATATGAGAAGAATGTGGACAGAGACGTACTCCTTTCGAGACGGACACCTAGAACTTTTGAAAGACTTCTTGAAGATGGTAAAAGAGGGTGTACTAAGAGACACGGTATATTGTAGAGGAAAATATTTTGATAGCATAGTGCACTCAAAACTGAGGAAAGAATATGAGTCTGAAAAATAAACAAGTTTTGGTAACTGGTGGCAGCGGCGTTATAGGCAAGGAGCTTTTAAAGATACTGTGCTCAGAAGGCGCAAAAGTCAGAAACGTTGATATGAGGGCACTTCCACATGAAGTGAAAGGTTTAGATGTAGAACACTTTCAGATGGACTTGTCTGATCCCAAATCT
>CEUT01064637.1_pt1 | contig 13217 bp, 16 predicted proteins | sample 531401 | NCBI WGS metagenome assembly CEUT01 (sample SAMEA2622821, study PRJEB7988) | marine metagenome | biome: marine biome (ENVO:00000447); feature: surface water layer (ENVO:00002042); material: "saline water (ENVO:00002010), including plankton (ENVO:xxxxxxxx)" | depth 5 m | reverse complement strand
CTTGAGGTCTTTATGGGAAAAGTATAACTACAAACACAACTACCCTGTGTATGTACATTATTTCGACGATATATATGATGTACCGGAGTTCCAAAGACAGGTAAGAAATACAACACCGCAAGATGTACACTTTCTTTCCGTTCCATACAAGACTCCTTCCCATATCCCAGAAGAGGAGTTATTTTACAATAGAAAGAACCTTTGGTATGTAAGGACTAGTTTTTCAATAAGAAGAAAAGGTTATCTTCACATGTGCCACTTTACTAGCAATATGTATGGGTATGAGAATACTCGCATTCATGAGCATGATTATGTGATGACCTTGGATGATGAATCTATGTTCATGGAGGACATGCCATATGATCCTTTCCAAGTTATGAAAGATAGGCCCGAGATGATCGGAGCACTAAAGGTAACAGACCAAAACATTAAAAAGCCACACCAAGGTAACTACGACACAAGAGTCAATCTTTGGAAATTTATCAAAGGATACATCAAACACTACAATATAGTCCCAAAATCCAAATTCATGAGAGATCTACTAGAGGACCCAGAGAGCGAAGCAAACTTTCATTTTTATACTTTGTTTGACTCATATGTGATCAAAAACTCAGTCTTTGAGACCCCAGAGTGGAAGCAGTGGATAGGTGCTGTCAATAAATTTGGCGGTATATACAAATACAGATGGGGAGACAATGATATATATGCTCTCTTTTATCTATTGCATTTGGGAGACCAAGTATACGATTTGAAAACAGTTGACGAAGGATATCATTCCCAAGGGGCACTTAGACACATTCAAGATTACGCACCAGGCGTTAAGGATAATAGCAAATGAACATACTTTATATCGATTCTGGCAATCATGTTGCCGACAATTATATGTACCAATATTATGGAGATCTCTTTAGAGAACTTAAGAAAAAAGCAAATGTAATGCTGTACACTAACCCAGTAAAGAGTTTTAAGGCGATTAGTGATAGCAATGTAGACTGCATTATATTCGGCCTAGGCTACTTTACGCAGACCACAAAGCAAGCGTATCGTAAAATCAAGGGACTATCAGACTGCAAGGTGCCGGTGGTGGCTCTGTTGCACAAGCCTCAAACAATGCTTGAGGAGAAACTAAGATTTTGCAAAGTCAATAAAATTGATATCTTGATGGACACCAACATTACATACAAAGAGTTTGGAGAGCAAGTCGGTGCCCACCCAATAAGGTTCTGGTTCACAGCCAGCCCTGATATGTTTCACCAAAGGCCAATCCCAAAAAAATATGAAATCGGCTTCAGCGGAGCAGATCACGGCGGTGATAAGATTAAGGGCTCTGCGAATAACCTTAGGAATAGGATTCATCAAGAGTTGCAAAAGACTAAATACAGTTTGTTTTGGAACTCTTCAAGGGATCTAAGTTATAGGATCCCATCCACAGTGGACTATGCTATGAAGATCAATGAATGTAAGGCTTGGGTTGCAACCACCGGCCCCAATAACGACATCAGCCCAAGGTATTTTGAAGTCATGATGTCTAGAACTCTTTTGTTGTGTAATAACATGCCGTATGAATATGAGGGAGTTTTTGTTGATGGTGTCAATTGTGTAATGTTTGAAAACGACCTAAGTGATTTTCACGAAAAGTTGGACTTCTACATGAACCACTCATTTGAAAGAAATAAAATTATTAACACCGCCCACGACATGGCAGTAAGAAACTATACTTGGGGCCACATGGCTGACAAGTTGTTGAAAAAGATAGAGGAACTAAAATGTCCTTCCAAGTAATAGCAGACTTTGAGAAAGAAATAGCCAAGTTTTTCGGTGCCCCATATGCCGTAGCAGTAGATTGCTGTACTCATGGTTTGGAATTGTGTCTTAGACAACAAGGCACAAAGAAAATAATCGTACCAAAGCACACATACCTCTCAGTCCCAATGTTGGCTGAGAAGATGGATTTACAAATAGAATGGACTGATGACAAATGGCAAGACTACTATTACATGACTGATAACATAATAGATGCGGCCGTATTCTGGCAACCGAATGGTTACATTCCGGGCACCTATATGTCCGTCAGTTTTCAGTTTCGCAAGCATCTTAGTCTTGGTCGTGGAGGCGCTATTCTTTTTGACAAGGAAGAAGATTTTGACATCTTGAAAAAAATGTCATATGACGGCAGGAGTCCAGATGAATCATGGTCAACGCAAAACATCCAGACCATCGGCTATCACTACTACATGACGCCAGAGACAGCCCAACTCGGACTCAAGAAACTCCCAGATGCAATAACAACCAAGCCAAAGAAATGGGTATATACTGACTGGCCCGACCTAACGACACTGGATGTATTTAAGACCGGCAGATTTAAGAGAGATGAATAATACAGCACTATTGATAGGTTTCAAGGACTGTCAGCAAACTCAACAAGCGATTGACTTTTTAAAGATTTGCGGATTTGATACAACACCAGTCTACACTGAGCCGAAAAGAGGCGCTAAACTACCTAGCGAAGTTAGAGATTGGTCTGGAGACTATTTGTTTCATTTGAAGTCGTATTGTATTTTAAGGAAACCGTTGCTTGATAGTGTTAAGGTTGCATCTATAAACTTTCACCCGTGTCCACCAAAATATCCCGGCGCTGGAGGTATTAACTGGTCATTATACAACAATGACAAGAGTAGCGGAATCACTGTGCATCACATGAACGAAAAGGTTGACAACGGAACAATCATAAAGGTTTATAGATTCCCAATATTTAAAAACGACACAGTGAGCACCTTAAGGCACAGATTACACTTAAAGCAAATGGAAGCATTCTACGAGGTTGTTGGAAAAGTCGCCATAAATGGCAAAGCCTACTTGACCCAGCAAGCCAATGAGGCGAGACACGAACAGTGGGGCTCACACGTAGGAAGAATGAGAGAGATAGATCAATTAGAGATCATAGATCCAAATATAAGCCCAGAAGAACTTGAAAGGGTTATCAGGGCGACACAAATCAAACAATACGGACCCAGAATCATACTTCATGGCCGAACTTTTCAATATAGGAAATAACATGAAAATAGCAGTACTAGGAAAGACCGGCTTCATCGGTCAAAATTTATTTAACAGATTGGTCGAAGATGGTCATGATGTTATTGGTTGCTCTAAATCAACCGGAGTAGATCTACTTGATTACAATTTGACCAAGCAATTTATCGATACGGAGGAACCTCTGGAAGTGATCTATAATGTCGCAAGTCATGGTGGAAGCATGAGATATGTAAGAGACTACGCCGCAGATGTCATCTCGGATAATCTACAAATGACACTGAACTTATACAAAGCAATCAACGAGACCAATAGGAATATAAAAGTTATTCAACCATTTTCAAACTGTTCCTATCCAGGCGACAGCAGCGTACAACACGAAGAAAACTGGCTGAATGGCGATGTCCACAAATCAGTCTTTTCGTTTGGAAACTCAAAAAGAGGAATATATTATATCTCTAAGTGCTACAGCGACCAATACAAAATCAACACAGTTAATCTTTTGTTCCCGAACACCTACGGCCCCGGAGATTCCACAGATCCCAATCACACGCATGCTCTGAACGGCATGATCATTCGAATGCTACACGCTAAAAGAAATGGTGATGACAAGTTTGTAGTATGGGGAACCGGACAACCAGTCCGAGAGTGGGCATATATTGACGACTTTATTGAGGCTTTGGTTAAAGCAATCGATTTAGATAACGTAGTTTATCCATTGAATATTGGCCAAGAGAGAGGTTATTCTATAGCAGAGTCAGCAAAGATGATCAAAGAAGAAATGGGCTATGAGGGAGAAATCGTATTTGATACTAACTATCAAGACGGCGATCCTGTTAAGATCATGAGCAAAGAGCACTTCCACAAATCATTTGAAGACTTCCAGTGGTACGATCATAGGCAAGGTATAGCCAATACGATCAAATATTACGAGGACAAAATATGAATTTAAAAGAGTATTATCAATACTACTTGACACTACACCAGCATCCAAAATGTCGTTTGCTGCACTTCATCGGCCAATGGGTTACGCTAATATGCACAGCGGCCATTTTATATAACTGGTATTGGTACTTGATACCGATCATACCTTTTATTGTTTACCCATTTGCATGGTCAGGCCACTACTTTTTTGAAAAGAATAAGCCGGCCGCATTTAGCAACCCAATGTATGCAAAGATATCAGATTGGATAATGTTTAAAGATATATTATTAAGGAGAATAACGATATGGTAAGAAATGTGTTTATAACAGGAGGAGCAGGGTACATTGGTTGTGTCTTGGTGCCTCTACTACTTAAAGCCGGTCACAATGTCACGGTTTACGATAAATTAAACTCTGGTGGTGACGGCTTGATGCACAACTTCGCCGACCCCAAGTTTAATTTTATTAAGGGAGATATTCTAGATAAAAACTTGTTGCATGAGTCGATGAAAGGCCATGATGTAGTTATCCACTTAGCAGCAATCGTCGGCTACACAGCATGCCGAAGAGATGAAAAATATTCATATGAAGTGAATCACCGAGGCACCATCAATGTGGTTGAAGGGCTAGATGGATCACAACTATTGCTTTATGGTTCGACTGGCTCTAACTATGGTACTGTCGATGGGGTGTGCACTGAAGAGTCCCCTCTCAATCCTCTGAGTATCTACGGTAGATCTAAAACTCTTGGAGAACACGAAGTGATGAAATACTCCAACAGCGTGGCATTTAGATTTGCAACAGCGTTTGGAGCAAGCCCTCGCCTTAGGTTGGATTTGTTGGTCAATGACCTGTCATACTCAGCGTATATTCAAAAATATATTGCTGTTTACGAATCTCATTTCATGAGGACTTTTATCCACGTCAAGGACATCGCCAGCGTGTTCAAGTTCACAATAGATAACGAAGACAAAATGTCAGGCGAGATTTATAATGTTGGGTCTAACTCTATGAACTTCTCCAAGGGTGATGTCTGCAAGTTGATTCAGAAAAAGTCAGGATGCTATGTCCATTACGCTGATTTTGATAATGATGCGGACAAAAGAGACTATGTCGTATCATATGATAAGATCAAGGCATTAGGCTATGAGACTACGATTACTGTCCAAGAGGGCATCGATGAGTTGTTTCGTGTTTTTCCACTGGTGAGCATACAAAATAAATATAGGAACTGATATTATGACTGGCTTAACGAATAAACAAATATTTAAAGATAATTTGAGACTCATAGAGATAGAAACATTTTCATACTGCAACAGAAAATGTTGGTTCTGTCCGAACTCTTTTATCGATAGAATCTCAGATAATAAAATAATGAAAGAAGAAGATTATCTTAATTTGCTAGACCAACTTAGAGAGATTGATTTTGCTGGTGAACTTACATTTAGTAGATATAATGAACCAACATCTAAAAGAGAATTGTTTATTAAAAGAGTCAAACAGGCCCGAGAGTATTTACCCAATGCTATTTTGAGGACCAATACGAATGGCGATTACATGACCAGAGATTATATTGAGGAACTTTGCGATGTTGGCTTCAATCAGTTGTGGATTCAACAATACCTTGCAAACCATGAGAGATACAATCACGAGAAGATGAGAAAAAGAGCGGAAAGAAAGATCAAGAAACTCGGCCTTCCTGCAACCGTCATAACTGACATCCCAGGCTGCAAGTTGGAGTATGATTTATCGTATCGTGGGATGACAATCCACATCAGGTCTAGAAACTTTGAAATAGATGGCTCTAGCAGAGGGGATACTATTGATATTGCCCAAGACTACGTCAGAACTCAAAGATGTCTCCAAGTTACTAATAATATGTATATTGATTTTAATGGCTCTGTTATGGTATGCTGTGCGCTTAGGTCTGATGTCCCTGGGCAAGAGAGCGGAATAATGGGTCATATAGGAGATGGTAAATTATGGGACATCTACATGAGCGATAAATATACGCCATGGCGAAACCATCACAAGGAAGACGGCCCTAAAAAAGGTTTTTGCAAAACTTGCAAAGACAGTGTTAAACCAGAATATATAAAAAAAGGAGAATAATATGGCTTATCACGGATATATACCAAGATTACATCAACTATTAATGGAATACCAGTCACCTAGGATTTTAGAAGTAGGTTTACTACATGGCGTAACCTTAATTTCTTTGGCTCATAGGCTTTCTCACACTCATAGGGAATATTTCTATGAGGGTGTTGATATCAAACTCAACAAATCTATGATTGAAACGTTAAAATGGTCAGGTGTAATGGACCGAGCAAATATAAAGTTGCATAATATGAATTCACTTATGTTCTTGGATTATTATAAAAATATTTATGACCTTATATTAATAGATGGTGACCATAACTATCTTACAGTAAAAAGAGAGTTATCATCACTAAAGGATCTTTGTCACAAAAATACGGTTGTTGTTGTCGATGATTATTTTGGAAAGCATTCCGAAGTAGACACATTCTATGCGACACTGCCGGGCTATGAACAAAACGAAATAGCAACACAACCGGTCACAACAGAAAAACAAGGTGTTAAGACGGCTGTTGATGAATTTTTAGAGAATAATGAAATATGGAAATCTACAACACTTATGCCAGGTGAGCCAATTGTGTTATTTATGGATGGAAACAGATTTTTTCAACGGATAGAGCAAAGTGAAAACAATGCCATTAATGTCCGCCCAAGAGAGTGGATTGATGTGACGAAGGCACCACTTTCCTTGGACTTGCGGCTGAGTGAGTAATAAATGAGCAAAAAAGATAAAAACGATGATGTAAAAAAACAATGAAAACAGCAGTATTAATAACCGGACAGTTAAGAGATTATAAAGTAAACTACAATAACCACTTAGAACATCTAATCAAGCCAAACAATGCGGATGTATTTGTCTACGCATGTGCCACAAACACTTTGCATTCTTGCGGTAAATCACTAGAGCAGAAGTATTACACGACCAATACATACTCAGAACAAGAGATCATTGATAGTGTTAATGAGATATATGGTGCTAATCTAAGAAAGGTCATCATTGATAACAATGAGAATCTACCAGACGACAACTTCGGCACACTGGGATACTTTAGAACTCGCATGCAAAATCAGATAGATAATATAGCGCATGGCTATGCTATGGCTAAACAATACAGCAAGGACAATGGCTTTGAATACGATGTTATTGTGAGATGCCGCCCAGATAACTCAATGTTTCCCAAAAGTTTAAATCTTTCCGCCCTCAAGTATCCAGACGATGTGATTTATAGTACGAAGTTTACACCATCAGGGCATAGAGATCTTTGCTTTTTCGCTATCTCCAACCCTTATACTTTTGAGAAATACATTACATTTAAATACTTGGAAGGCGAAGATGCCAGTAGAACAGATAGCAATTTTGTCTGCACTGAGCATATGTGGGAGTCATACCTGACCTCAATCGGAGTCAAAACAAAATACATCCCAGATGTTTGCAAGCCGTTCACTGGATTTGATAAGACAATGCCGGTCACCGACTTTCCCTTCCGAAACAAGGATGAGTTTTTGATCGATGCACAAGGCAATCTTTGTAAGCAGGTAGAGTCATGATCTACGTTCGATTAACGAACGGATTTGGCAACAACCTTTTTCAATGCAATGCGGCTCGCTTGCTCGCCATGCACCATAAGGTTGATTATTGCGCTATTGCCCCCACCAAAGATTATTACGGCATAGAACCTCTTAGATCTTTGGGTATCAATGTAGTGGGCGAATCACCAATCTTGTCAAACGCTCATAGAGTTGTTGACACAAATTATATTGACGCATTTAATAAAAAATACAAATCATCCGATATATTATTGATTGGGTATTTCGAAGATTATCGATATTACCACAAGACCAGAAACAAGATTAAGTCTTGGTATCCTGAGGTAGAAGAAACCAATCAGAAAGATTTGGTCGTGCACTTTCGAACTGGAGATAGATTGTTTTTTAAGAATGAGTTTCACCTTAGGCCACGGGCGGATAGATACGCAGAGGCCATTTCTCAGTTTGACTTTGAGAATCTCCACATAGTGACAGATATGCCAGTGTGGGAACATATAACGGTAGAAGATCTCAGAGCGATGAAGTTTCACTCCTCGGTGCCAAAGGAACAAAGCGTATCATTAGAAGAGTCAGTCGACTTCTTCAACTCTTTTGTTGATGGATTCCAACAGTTCAATCCCATTATTCAAAATAGAAGTTTGATAGAAGACTTTAACTTCATGCGTGGCTTCAAAAATATCCTCTTCGAACACGGCACAATGTCTTGGTGGGCAGCATTTTTGGGCGATCCCAAGAAGGTCGGCGTATATGGCCCATGGAGATCGTGGAAGGGCAAGTCAAACAAGAATCTAAGCCAAATACCTTTGGATGGTTGGTTTAAATGGAAATAAATAAAAAAAATAGTTTACAAACGTTTCAAAACGTGTTATATTAATAAAAGGTTAATAATGAAAATCTTAATAACTGGCGGAACTGGAATGGTTGGTTCCGCTTTTAAAAAAATAAATTCGGAGCACGAGTTTGTATTTGTCGGCTCCAAAGACTACAATCTTGTGAGCAAAGAGCAAACGGACGCTATGGTAAGAGATGTGTCTCCTGATGCCATTATTCACTTGGCTGCAAAAGTTGGCGGAGTAAAAGGCAACACAGTATATGTTAACGATTTCTACAATCAGAATATTATGATGAACACAAACATTCTACAGATTGCCCACCGTCACGATGTACAGAAAGTTATTTCCTTCCTGTCGACATGCGTCTACCCAGACAAGGTGACGTATCCTTTGACTGAAGATCAGATCCACAACGGCCCACCTCATCGTAGCAACTTTGGGTATGCATATGCCAAAAGAATGGTGGACGTACATTCCAGAGCAATGCGGCAGCAGCATGATAGAAACTATATTTGCGCCATACCAAACAATCTTTATGGCCCACATGATAACTTTGATCTGGAAAATGGACATGTAATACCAGCGATTATTAGAAAGATCCACGAAGCAAAGATTAACTCAACTCCTCCAATATTCTGGGGCTCCGGTTCCCCGCTCCGAGAGTTTACGTACTCTGAGGATATTGCGTCCATATTATTGCTATTATTGGACAAGTATGATGATCCTATGCCAATAAACATAGGAAACCCAAGCGAGATTAGCATTAAAGAAATAGTTGATAAAATAAGCAATATATTAGGATATAACGGCGACATCATCTGGGATACATCGAAGCCCGAGGGACAATTTAGAAAACCCAGCAGCAATGAAAGATTGCTTGCAATATGCCCAGAACTGGAATACACTTCCTTGCAGAGCGGACTTGAACAAACTTGTGAGTGGTTCTTGGAAGCCTACCCTAATGTCCGAGGAGTGAAATGAAAACAGCACTGATCACCGGAGTCACAGGCCAAGACGGTTCGTATTTAGCAGAACTATTATTGTCGAAGGGCTACAAAGTTGTGGGAATGAAGAGAAGAACCTCTATCATCTCAACCAGCCGGATAGACCATTTGAGAGATAATAAAAACTTTCATCTTATCTATGGCAATGTCAACGATTCTGGCGCAATACACAGAATATTATCAAAGTATGAGCCAAGCGAGATCTACAACCTTGCAGCACAGTCTCATGTGCGTGTGTCTTTCGAAACACCAGAGGAGACCATAAAGTTTGTCGGCATGGGTACTCTTAAACTTTTAGAGGCAATGAGAAACATTCTTCCGTTTGCGAGATTCTATCAAGCATCTTCATCTGAAATGTTTGGCGACAACCCTGAGAATCCTCAGAACGAGATGACAAGATTGATGCCAGCATCACCGTATGCTTGTGGAAAAGTGCTAGGCCACAACCTTTGTAGAAACTACAGACAGTCGTACAACCTACACGTTTCAAGTGGCATCTTGTTTAATCATGAATCTCCGAGACGAGGAGAGACTTTTGTAACAAGAAAAATAACGATGGCGGCAGCAAGAATCAAGCAGGGCTTGCAAGATGTGTTGTATTTAGGAAATCTAGATGCAAAAAGAGATTGGGGCTTTGCCGGTGACTATGTTGAGGCAATGTGGCTGATGCTCCAGCAAGATCAGCCAGATGATTATGTTGTGGCAACAGGCGAAACACACACAGTGTATGAATTTTTACGTGTTGTGTTTGACCACGCAGACTTAGATGTAAAAAAGCATGTGCAAATAGATGATAGATTGTTCCGCCCACACGAGGTGCCTTTATTACTTGGGGACCCAACGAAGGCAAAAGAAAAACTTGGCTGGGAGCCTAAAGTTAAGTTTGAGGCTCTGGCTAAGATGATGTATGACGAAGATTACAAAAACTTATTGGAGAAGAAATGAGTAGATGCTTAGTAACAGGCCATAGAGGCTATATTGGGTCTAAACTTTTTAAGAAACTAAAAGAACTAGGCCATGAGGTCATGGGCATTGATTTAAATGATGATAATGGACATAATATTTTGTCTGCCCTGATGGAAGATGCGGATGGCGGATTTAATTCACATTATCATGACTTTCAACCAGAGTACATATTTCATATGGCATGTTGGCCACGCATCGGTCTTTGCCTAAGTAAACCCGTACTCACAATGCAGAATAATGTGCTAGCCGGATCAATTGTGCTCAACTTTGCCAACAAATGTGAATCTGTAAAGAGAGTGATATACTCTAGTTCATCTTCCGTTGTAGGCGACGGTGATGGGCCAACTAACCCATACGCCCTACAAAAACTAACCACAGAAACTGAGGCTAGAATATACGCTGAGATTTACAACGTAGATACAGTAAGCCTTAGGTATTTCAATGTGTACTCTGAGTGCCAAGAGGCTTCCGGCCCATACTCCACAGCAATAGCCAATTGGATGCATTATATACGAACTTCGAAGACTCCCTATATCTCCGGAGATGGAGAGCAACGAAGAGATATGGTCCATGTAGAAGATGTCGTATCTGCCAATATATTCGCAATGGAAAGAGAGCAAGATTTCAATGGAGTTCATTTTGACGTGGGAACTGGAGACAATATTTCTCTTAACGAAGTCAGAGATATCATATTGAAGTATCATGATATTGGCTTTGACTATGTCGACGGTAGACCCGGTGAAGTGTCTGAGACCAAGGCAAATATCCAACCACTTAAGCAACTTGGTTGGTCCGCTTCGATAGGAATCAGCGAAGGCATTGACAAATGCTTTAACTTTGAGGTATGAAATGAAAGATAAAATAGGAATCATAGGCCAAGGGTTTGTAGGCACAGCAGTCAGAGAGGGCTTGCAAACTCATTTTGACATTGAAACATATGACAAGTATAAAGAATCAACTTGTGATAGTGTTCAAGGATTATGCGAGAAGACAAAGTATATTTTTGTTTGCCTCCCCACGCCAATGAGATCAAATGGGTCCTGCGACCTGTCAATAGTTGAGCAAACCATACATGAGATTGACAAACATTCTGATGGTCATGTGGCTATTATTAAATCAACAGTACCTCCCGGAACTACTAGTAGGTTGAACGCCGAGTGTGACACTTTGAACGTCGTATTCAATCCAGAGTTCTTGACCGAAGCCAACTATATTGATGACTTTAAATACCAAACTAGAATTATTATTGGCGGCGAAGTTAAGTCAACGAACGTTGTAAGAGACTTGTACAAAAAAGTGTTTTATAACACGCCAATCATCAAGACCGATTCCACAACAGCCGAGATGGTAAAATATTTTTTAAACTGCTTTCTGGCGACCAAAGTATCTTTTGCCAACGAAATGAAAGACATTTCAGATAACATAGGCATAGATTATGACAAGGTTGTTGAATACGCACTGTACGACAGCAGAATAGGAAAGAGCCACTTTTCCACACCAGGCCCAGACGGAAGAAGAGGTTTTGGCGGCTCTTGTTTCCCAAAAGATATTAACGCAATGATCCACTTTGCAATCACAAACGATATAAATCCAGTTGTTTTAAAAGCAACATGGTTGAAAAACCTGATAGTCAGACCCGAGAAGGATTGGGAAAAACTAATAGGAAGAGCAATTTCTATAGAAGGAGTAGATAATGAAACTGAGTAATCAAGCGGTAGGGGCCATCATGCTGGCTCTCCAAAAATCACTTATGGAGCAGTCTGACATCGTCCCGACTCTCCAAGGCATGAGTTTTGTAATGATGGACGACGGAGAACTTCTCGTTGAGAACCCTCCCGTCGTTGCAAAAGACACTACAGAAACAGGCACTACTGAATAATATGCCTAAGTACTGCTATCAATGCGAGGGATGCGAACATCAGTTTGAGGTACGTCATTCAATTAGGGACCGTCTTTATGATTGTCCTAAATGTGAGATGCCGGAAACTCTTTTTCGCATTCCTCAACTTGTAAACAAAAATATTCGGCATGATTCTTGCAATGAAAAAGTTGGAAATAAAGTTAAAGAATATATTGAAGCCAACCGTAAGATATTAAAGGAGCAAAAAGCCGAAACTCTTAAGGACTATGATCCATGAATTTTGATTTAACAATATGGCTCGGCATTACATTGTTGCTATCAATGTGTGTCAACGCCTTTTTATTTTGGTATCTTCGGAAGATAGTAAAGAAATTATTATTCGTATCAGAAAACCTTAGTGATCTTGTGGAGATAGTAAAAAACTATGAAAAACATCTTAAAGAGGTTTATAAACTGGAGATGTTTTACGGCGACACTACTTTAGAGTTTTTGATGGCGCACACTAGAAGTTTACTAGAGATACTTAAAGATTATGAGGACGTCTATAGTATAGCATACCCAATAGAATCACAAGGAGAACCAGATTTTGACAACGAAGAAACCACCACATACCCCACCGAAGAGGAGAGCCCGCCGGAAGTCAACCAAAAGGATGTACTTTACGCAGGACCACGAAGACGCAATAATTAGATACACACAGACCACAGACAATAAAATAAGGTCTCAAATATACATCGAATGGATTCAGCCGGCTTTCAATGAGATGGTTGATAAGATAGTGTATACTTATCGATTCACAAATCTTCCAAACATTGATGATTTGAGAGATGAGTGCAAAGTTTGGCTGACAACAGTGTTAAACAAATACGATCCCAATAAGGGCTCCAAGGCATTTTCGTATTTTTCGGTTATTACAAAGAACTGGTTCATACACAAGGTCAAGCAGACCAC
>CEUT01064205.1_pt1 | contig 13229 bp, 21 predicted proteins | sample 531401 | NCBI WGS metagenome assembly CEUT01 (sample SAMEA2622821, study PRJEB7988) | marine metagenome | biome: marine biome (ENVO:00000447); feature: surface water layer (ENVO:00002042); material: "saline water (ENVO:00002010), including plankton (ENVO:xxxxxxxx)" | depth 5 m | reverse complement strand
AGTGGTAGATATTGGCGCGAGCGCGCGCAAGTACATTCTCGATACGGAGCTAAAATTTTGAGAATTTAAATTTTTGGAGAATTCTCAATTCCGGAATTGGGAAAAGGAAACTATTTATAAAGGAAAAGATGCAATAGATACAATAGGAGAAACTCATATGAAAATATCTACTAAAAAACTTCAAAAAATTGTACAAGAAGAAATTCAAACCGCTCTTAATGAGTATGGTGTCGACTTTAGCGGTCTTGAGGACGCTTTCGGTGAGGAAGAAAATGAAGAAGCCCCAGAAGAGGGCACAGAAGAGGGTGCAGAAGAAGCTCCAGCCCGGGCAAGGCCGGCAGGAACAGGTCGACCGGACTTCACTAAAAAACCTAGAAGCAAAAAACCAGACTTCACCAAAAAACCTAGAGGTCAATCTGAGCCGGCTATGGACCGTGCTGGTCGCGACTACGAAGCAGTGCCTTTGGAATTAGATCCAAAAAAATCTAAATCTAGAAGACCCAATTTTACAAAAAAACAACGTCTTCGTCTTGCATCGCCAGAAAAACGGAAAGCATTTAAACAACAACAAGCACAAGTCAGAGAAGCTTATTATCGCGATGCAGCAGAGCGAGAAGATGGCGGATACTTGCAAGAAAAAGAGCTTCGCAAGTTAGTTGCAGATATTATTAAGGAAATGCAAAAATAAAATGAATAATATGAAACTTATAATGGAGAACTGGCGCAAGTTTGAGATTGGCGCCGAGTTCTCCACCAATAGCGATCGATTGGAAGAGGCAATTCTTAAAGACTATTCTTATATCACCAATACCCTAGGGATTAAGCTGCAACTCGATGAATCCAAAACCCCGATTATTTCAGAAAGTTTACGGGAACAGATATTAGCTGAGCATATGCTTTTCGAGGGATTTTTTGATCGTTTTAATCCGATTAACGCAATCAAAAAATACGGTCAAGAAATTGGTAATTTGTTTAGCTCTTTGTATAGGCTTATTAAAGAGCCTAAATTTATACCTCATTATGTTAATGCTTTGGGAAGAAAAATCATCAGACCTTTTACAACTTCACTCGAAGCTCTAATTAGTTGGCTAGAGTCAAACCAAATGCCAACTTTCGCTAGCGGAATTAAAAAAATAATAAGCGGAATTAAAAAAATATATGACTTAGCCGGGTGGAAACAAGCTTTGGCTATAACCGGCGCCGTAATTGGCTTGCACTATATCAAAAATAAACTTGGAGATCTATTGGGTGCAGATGTTGTTGGGTCTAAAACCGGTGATAGTGTTTTAGAAACTATTTCTAAGCAAGCATGGAATGCAGCAGAAAATTTCCTTATGAAAGAATTCCCAAAACTGGCTGCTAAACTTTATGGTACAGCAGCCTTAGCTGCATCATCGGGCTTTTTGGGTTGGATGTTGGGCGCAGCGGGAATACTTAAAGTTGTTAATTTCGCAAAAGATGCTTTAAAGGGTGCTTTGGGTCAGTTTAAAAGGAAAGTGGCCAGAGCTAAACGTAGAGAGGCTGCTGCTGGTGATGGATCTGGACCAGTGCTTAACAGAGGGACAGAATATTGAAAATTAAAATTAATAAAGATAAACTTCTTCATATGATCAAGGAAGAAATACAAGATTTAGCTCAACCGGGTACATTTCGAGATAACTGGAATCCGGATGCGCCGTCTAAGGGTATTCATGACGGCCAACCTACAATGGTAGCGTCACCTTCCGCAAATGCTTTACGTCAAGCTATAGCGGAGTTTGTGGTCGACAACCCCCAATTGGGCGATCCTCAAAAAACAGTTATTCAAGTAGTTAAAGAAGTTGTTAAAGATGCTCGAATTAATGAAGATTGGGATTGGGCATATGCTCCGGATTCCCCTAGCGATAGCGATGCCGATGATTACGAGTATAGCGGCAACATCTATGACGATGTTGCGGCAGCAGGAGCAGACCAAGAAAACCAAGGAGCGCTGCGCGGGGTAATCGACGATATACTTAAGAGGCATTTAGGAAAAGCATATACCGGTGATGTCGGAGGTATACAACTACTTAATGACATTATGGATGCTATTTATTGAGAATATAAAAAATATCAAAAAATATCAAAAAACATTATAATGGAGTTGTGTACACTATGAAAACAAAAAGATATATAAGCCCTTGCAATAAGGATATGAAACTGTTAATGGAAAATTTCCGGCGGTTTGGTGCTAAGGAAGTGGAAAAATTTGGTCGCGACTCTCGGTTGCTGATCTTCGAAGGAAATAAGGTTGTTGGATCGACCTCTCTGATGGAAGAGCTTAAAGTTATTCGCGAAGTGCATGAATGGAATCAACTTTATAAGCGATGGGAAAAGTCTGTTCATTATATATGGAATGGACGAGAGAAGATTTTGCAAGAAGGTGTTATGGACTTTCTTAAGTCTCTCGGTAAAACGGCCAAGGAGTTCGCAAAAGATCCAATTGGAGAGCTTGGTAGGCAACTATATGTCCTAGGTCAAAAAGCCATGCAAATGGGCAGGAAGGCCGTTAAAGGAGGGTTGATTAAAAAGCTAATTGGTGGTGTTCAAAAACTCTTGACAATGAAGAGAAAATTTGCGAAAAAATATCCAAAAATAAATGCAAGCTTAAATTTGGTTGCGGCTACTGTTACGCTGATGGGCTTGGCCGCTTTAACCTCTAGTGATGCTGCTGCTGCTGATTTGGTTATGAATTCCGCAGACCCCGGGCAAGCTGTAGATGGGGTTAAAGACTTAATTGCTTCGGAAGAGGATTTAAAGAAAATTCTAGAGTTAGTTCAAACTCAAAAACCTCATTTGGTTGAACAAGGTTATGATGTTGATAAAATTTCTAGCAATATTCAAAAGATTATCGATATGAAAGGTCAGTTAAATCTCTCTAATGTTGCAGATGCTGTTACTAGTGACCCGAATGCCTTGCAAGCAAAAGAATTTTTAAATGCAAAAGATAGTTTAGGTGATGTTACAAATTACTTAAGTGATGTTGGTGAAGACACTAAGAAAATTATACAAGATGGCGCAAAACAATTAGATAAACTTGACCAAGCATCTGTTGATGGTGCATCTGATGCTATTGACTCTAGAACTCAATCAACTATAGATCCGGAGAAAAAAGCTGAATATGAAGAGTTTATGAAAAAGACACAAAAAGCTAGAGAAAAATTAAAAAATAATTGAGGCGCTATTATGAAAACAACAATAAGACATTTAAGACAAATTATCAAAGAAGAAGTGCAACACTTTTTATATGAAATGAAATATAGTGATCGTTTTGCAGCAAGAAGAGCGGCTGGTTTTGATGATGAGATAATGAATAAACTTGACAAGCTTGAGTCTACCGGTAAATGGGAGGATTATCTTTCAGCGTACGAATTAGCCACAACTTTAGGGTCAGAAGAAACAATTAGTCCCCTTATAAAGTTCCATTCAGAGCCTCAAGGCCAAGACAAAGGTGTAGATTTAATTGATGAAATTATCGATGAAGAAGTCAACTACAAAATTCTAGATATAGAGTCTTCTCCGGATGAAATAATACAAGACTGGAGAGATATGGGAATGGAGTTTGATTTCGAATGGGAAAAACCTTATCCACGCGGCACAGGGATCGAATCTTTATTTATTAGCTATCATGAATTCGTTGATAACATAATATATAAAATGCTACAAAATAAATTATGGTCATTGTTTGAAAATCAGTATTCAAATTTCGAAGTTTTTGAAAAAGATATGAGAATCATTGAGCGCAATTACAAAAAACAAATTGAAGAAGATCTTGAAAAATATATTAATAACGGCTCAATAATATTAGTAGATGATATTATTCATCGCGAAATATAAAGGAAATATTTTATGAAATTGACAACAAAACAATTAAAACAAATAATAAAAGAAGAGATTCAATTTCTTTTCGAATCATTCGAAATGGAAGAAAAAATCCGGGGTATGATTATGACTACCGGAACTAGCGCTGTTGAGACTGCGATGAATATCAGAAGTGCCGCAAACTTGCTTATGGCTGTTGAACCAAAGGAAGGCGCCATCGAGCAAATACTGAAAGACACAGAAGGTGAAGTTAATATGTTTATAATCAACAGTGTTGAGCCATTGGAGGAATTTTCGTTATTTGCCGGCATTCGATTGATGAAAGAGAGCGGCCATTTAAAGGTATTCTATTTCCGCTTAGAAGAAAATTACACTTTGGGAAATGATTGGCCTCAGATGGAACCAATTGTCAATAAATTGTCAGGAAAATTTTCTTATTCTTTAGAAGGCTTAGAAGAGGCTTTATATAGTATAGCTGATTATTTTGAAAAGGAAGAATAGAATGAAGTTAACAACAGAACAAATAAGGCAGATTATTAATTTAGAAATTTCAAAACTATTATCTGAAATGCAATTGTCAATACCCGGGATAGAAGAGACAGGCGTAAGCATGCAAGAAAAAGAAGATGCTCTCCGAAGATATTACGCAACTACTGAAAGAGGTAGAAAAGAGCTTCTAGAAGATTTTATTGTGATGTCGCAAGGTGAAGATGTTATTGATGAATATGAACCAGAAGGTTCACCGGAAAGAAATATAAGAACTAGATACTACTCTAATTGGTCTGATGAAGATTTTAAATGGGTTTTGAGTAAAATAAAAAAATGAATATTTCGAAAACTCGGCTTCAAAAAATTATTAAAGAAGAAATAAGTAAAACCCTCATTGAGAGTTTAAGTCCGCAACAATTGCATAAGTTCGATATATGTATAAAAGAAACTGGTGATCATGAAAAATGTGTAGAACAGTTATTTGTTGCATGGAAACACCGACACAAAATGATTCGCGACTATTTTGAACTTGACCCTGATGAAGTAATCTCACAGGATTTAGAAAAACAATACGATGATGAAATGCATGATCGAAGGCGAGAGAAGGAGTGGGACGCTTGGCAGCGTTAAATTAAAAACAAGTATGGTGAAAAAGAATAAAGAAAAATGCGAATGTAACGGTTTTGATAAAATGGAAGCTCTTTTTATGATATTGACTTTCATTTTTTTGTTTTTAGTTTTATACCTAGACCTTTAAAGAATCAAATAAACTATTTATATAAAACTACATAAAATGGAGATTAGCATTATGAATATTACAAAAAAACGGCTTATGCAGATTATTGCTGAAGAATGTGGCGCTATGATGAATGACATTAAACCTAACGCTCAAACACAAATGGCCGGCAATGTTACAATTACTGGTAGTCCTGATCACGAAATTTCTATGGCTTACAAGCAATTAAATAAGGCTGCTAAATATTCTCAATCATTGGCGGCTAGAATGCAGAATATGCCAGAGGCTAATTTGCCGGGTTGGGTACAAGCTAAGATTACTAAGGCTTCTGATTATATTTCAATGGTATATCATTATTTAGAAGAAGAGTTGGATGATGGCCATGATGCCGATACAGCAATTACTTTAGAAAAGCAGCCAATTAATGAAATGTTTGATTCAATGATGGACCCGGAGTCTTTAATGGCTGCTGGTGCAGGTATTTTCTTTTTATATAAAATGTTAACCGGTCGAAATACTAATGATCCGGAAGAAGCTTTAAAGAGGGTGCGGCAGGAAATTGAAGAAAAATACATTAGAGCAAATATGAACCCTCCAGATGATGCTGATGAAAGACAAGCTGCATATGATCGGAAGCTCAAATTAAGAAGATGGAAACAGCAGCGTGATATGCAAAAGGGAATCATGGATGATGTCGGATGATAAATCTAAGAAAACATCTCAAGAAAAATCGGAGCTAGCTATCAAAGAATTAGAAGAAGCATATAAAACATACACTAACGAAGACATCGATAAAATATATGGGTACACAGACGAAGATTGTGCTTATAGCATACCCCAGCCATCATGGGCCTCATCTTGGCCCTCTTCATGGGCCTCATCGACATGGGGTACCTCCGGCAATGTATTTGATTCTTCTCCGGTAGATTGGGATGATCATGATGAAATAATTTATAACCATGGAGATTTAGAAGTGGGCACGTTAGTCCGCCATGAGCAAGACGTCGGAGTTGTTATGAAAAAAGTAGACGTCGGAGTTACGGATGAGATAATAGAAAATTTAAAAAATTCCGGAATTGTAATAAACGCTGTCAACATGGACAATTTTTTTGGCTCTTGGGACTTTAAACAAGGATACGATAATAACTTCTATTATGTAGCAATCGCAGGAAAGGCAAAAAAAATTATAGCAATCGGCTGGAAATTAAAAGAGATTTCTAAAGATAAGTAACTATTTATGATATGAAAAATTTTTTCACAAAACACCTAAAAGAAGTTGATGAGTCTTATTTCTCGCATATGCGTTGTGCGCTCATAATTTCTGCGAAAATGCAGATTTCTGCATATGCGCAATTATTGCATGCAATATTTCCATTTATTCATCCACCTTTCGGAGGAGATATTAAATCAATGCAAAAAACATTAAATGATATCAGAAAGGGTAAAAATTAATTTAAAAGGAGAAAATAAAATGAAAATTACAGCAGCCTATCTTAAGAAGCTTGTCAAAGAAGAGACGAAAAAAATTACAGAAGGGGTTAATCAACCCTACGACGTGCCCGGGCACGGTACTTGGTATTATGTAGGTGATAACCATGGTAATGAAATTTATAGCAGCAATGTTAAGGGCGCAGGAGGAAAACAGATATCAGTCAGTATGGCGACACCGGGTAGTTCCACAGAAGAGAAAATAGCATTTGTTTTAGATGGCCCAGCTAGAATGCAAAAAATTAAAGATGAACGCGCAGCAGAGAAGGCTGCATATGAGGCAGAATATCAAAAACAAAGTGATGCACGGAGAGCAAAAGAGATGGAAGAAATTAAAGCTCGTACCGAAGCATACAGGCAGTCTGTTGAGAGCGGAGAGCCAATGATGTATGATGAAGAAGATTTCGGAGGCCGTGCTGGAAAAATGTCTGCAAGGATAGCTGTCGACACGATAGCCGGCGGTTCAGCTAAATATAGCGGATGGGAAAATCAGCCGGCAAAAAGAAAAGTAAACGCCCTGAAGGCACAAATGAAAAATTATTCAAGACCCGATGATCAAGCACTATTTAAAGATAAAATTAAAGAACTAGGTGGCGGTTTTTTATCTAGATTTGGCCTAGGTGAATCAAAGAAAATCACAACATCTTACCTTAAAAAACTCATCAAAGAAGAAATACAAAAGATGAAATAATAAAAAATAAAATATATTCATTTGAAAAGCCTCCTTTATAGGAGGCTTTTGTATTTATTGTATGAGCTTGCTTTATGAACATATGCCATTGATTGGTGACCTAATTGGATTTACTGATAAATGGAATGATATTTTCTCTAATGAATCTATAGAAGCATATGGCATAATATATAATATCACAACATTGGCTGAACTGCAAGATAAACATTATAATAACGACGATTGGATTAATTCAACATTATGCTATCCTTTGACTATGGATCCATATGAATCAGAAGAGGCGATAATATATTATGTACATTGGTTTACGTGCAACAATTATATTTCTGAAACTTATAAATTAATTAACCATGAATGGTTTATTCAAGATTTATTTCAAGTAATCTCAGAAAATCACACTATTTATTGATAAATGGTGTTTTATGAAAATATATATATCTGATTGGGTTGGTTTAGTAGTCCTTTTTTTGGCCTTATATCTTTCGGTTTCTTTTAAAATTGAAACGCACTTTATGCATAAAAAAATAGAAGATTTAAAACAAAAATGCCAATGTAGTAGTGAGGAGTAATATGCAAGATATTCAAGTTGTTTCAAAGGGGATTTTTTATAAAAACGGCAAGGTTTTATTGTTGAAAATTACCAATGACACAGCTTATGATTTACCCGGAGGACATTTGCACTTTGGAGAAAGTATAGAGCAAGGCTTATATAGGGAATGCTTTGAAGAAACCGGCCTTAAGGTTAAAAAAGCGGTCAAAATTGGAGAAACAAACCATAAAAAACCAAAACATTTCTTTTTTGTCACTAAATGGCTTGGCGAAGATATAATATTGCAATTAGAAGAAGTAGAAAAGTATAAGTGGACAGATATAGAAAAGTGCTCGACATACAATTTAACAAGAACAGCAGAAGATGGCATAAAATTAGCAGAAAAATATATTGCTTCAAGTAATCCCTAGCACTAGTTATCGATACGGTTATTTAAGGGGGGCTTATTATGACTGGAAATGATGGATGGGGACAACATTCCCTAATGGTTTTGAAAGAATTAGAGAATCTTTCAAAGAATATTCAAGAACTTAGAGGCGAATTACAGGGATTGAAAGACGAAATCGCTGATATGAGAGTGCAAAAAGATAATGTTGCTGAGTTAAAAAGCTGGAAAGAGCGAATTGATGAAGTTTGCTCTCCTTCACAACTTAAAGAACTCAAAACAGAGGTCGAAGAATTAAAACTTTTCAAAACAAAAGCAATAACCATTTTTGCAGTTGTACAATTTGGTATGGCAGTCATGGTTTTTCTAGAAAAATTTATGTAATTAGCAAAACTTTTTGACATTTTTTTACAAAACTAAGTTTTTTTTGACATTATTTTACCCTTCATAGTGTTTGAGTTAAGTGATGTATACTTAATTTTAAGGACACTTTTTTTGGAGGTACTTAATGTGCGTTTTATTCTTCTTCTTTTTGCATTAGCATGCAGTGATAACTCTATGGTTCACACCATAATAGAGAAACAGGGCGAGTATCCGGATATTGAGGATATGGCCGTAACAATCGAAGAAGACGTAACAATTATTGAGGATACAGCCCCTGATTATGAGCCTATTTGGGTCGACCATTTCTATCAACCCTCACAAACGGACGGAGTTGATATTATTTGGGTTATTGACCCTTCCGGCAGTATGAACAACCACCAAGCAAGATTAATGCAAGGAATAGCCGCTATGATGGGCGCATTGCCATCTGCTGATTGGAGGCTTGCTATTATTCCAGCAGACCACAGGTTTTCTAAAGATGAAGATCAATTCCCTTTAGTGCCCGGTGACACTGCATTAGATGCAGAAAATATGTACTTGGCTTCTAAAAAAGGCGCTTTCGAGGCTGGATTTGATGCGCTATACGCTTATATAATGGAAAATGACTATTCTTTAACTTGGATGAGGCACGATGCTGCTCTTTTGGTCGTATTTGTATCAGACGAAGAAGAACAAAGTAATGTATATTTTTCACAAGTAAATCAATTTTTATCTTGGATTACATCTTACAGGAACAATGTATATTTAGCTTCAATTGTTAATTTAGATCCATCTGACTCAGAGTGCACAAACAATTCTTCCTTTACAGGCACAAGGTATATCAATGCTACAAATTACTTTGGCGGACAAGTTATCGATATCTGCTCTGAAGACTGGACTGCCGGCGTACAAGATGCTTCCACGCAAATTGAACCATATGAATATTGGGACTTAACTCATGTACCATTAGATCAAAATTTCATATATGTTTTTGTGGATGGAGTAATATATACTGATTGGTATTTTGACTCTACTAGAAACCGCATATATTTTGACATTCTTCCGCCGGGAAATTCATTAGTAGAAATAACCTATAACTATTAAAATAAACTATTTATATTATCCTTTAGGAGAACATATAAATGGCCAAGAAGAAAAAATACGATAAAAAATCTAAAAAATATAGAATTTGTACAGTTTCAATCGGAAAAACTGCTGGTACTCAAGAGAGAAGTGAGTGGAGCGAGGAAGAAAAGAAGCGGTATGATAGCTGTTTAAAAAAAGTTAAAGAAGGAAAGCGTACAAAAAAAATAATTGTTGAAATAAAACATAAAAGGAAGAAAAAATGACAGCAGTAGAGCAATTAAAATACATTCTTATCGATAAATTTATTAAAGAAGTTGGTTTAGCTGAAAATTGAGCTTATAATGCTGCTCAACAGGTTGTTGAACTTATCGGTGAAGGCTATAATTTAGATGAAGCCATACAAGAAGTATACAGGAGACTTTAAATGAAAAAATTAATGGAAAATTGGAACAAATTTCTTAAAGAAGAGAAGATTTGGAAGAAAGTCAAAGTCCCGGGAAGGACAAAAAGCAAATTTCATTATTCCGTGGAACATGTGCCATCCGGAAAGACTTTACCTACTAGTTATTATAAGACCGGCAATAAAGAAGTTGATGAATTAATAAAATTTTTGAATAAAAATAAGTGGGATAGCCAAGACTCTAAAGAAGGTGTGTCCGAAAAAGATGCCAAAGATATAGCTAAGAAGATTTTAGATGCTGGATTTGGTAGAGACTCCATGAAATATGACGAATTATCTAATGAGGAAGAAAAATAACATGAAAATGAACTTGTTAATGGAAAATTGGAGGGGCTTTTTGTCTGAAGCAGAAGTTAGTCCGGGTGTTAGCAAAAAAACTGCTGATGCTGTTAAGAAATTAGAAGACGAAGAAAAGAAAGGCGCTGGTGAAGAAGAGAAAGCGTCAAAAAAGACTTCAGACGCTATGAAAGCTGTTGGTGACAATTTCTCCAAAGACCAACCTAAAGCTTTAGATGCCACAAAAGATGCATTTGGCGAAATGGAAAAAGGAATTACAAATAGCGCCAAAACCATTAAAAAAATTGAAGATAGTCATAAAGAGTTAGGTAAAGGCCAAGAAGAGATTGGTAAGTCCGTAAAGGCTGCTAGCGATGGAGTAGGAGAGTTTTCTAAAGCACAAGCGGACACAGGTAAGAATTTCGCAAAAGTTCAAGCCGCCCAAGCAGAACAAGCCGCGGCCACAAAGAAAAATAGAGAGAATTTCGCAAAAGCGCTAGCTGGTATGGGCAAAGAATTAGAAACAGATGCTAAAAACTCCGAGGAATTTAAAAAAGCCTATGACAAGAGAGCGCAAGAGATCGATGCGTTCAAAGAAAAAGGTGAGGGCGCCCCATGGTGGGAAGATTTCTCTAAAAAATATCAAGAATTAGGCTTAGAAGACTTTATGCAGAAGATTGAAAAGTCGGATATTGAAATTGAAGACTTCTTTAAAGCAATTAACACCGAAGATGCCGAAAATTTAAAGAAAGTGACCGATAGTTTAGAAAAGGCTGGTCTAAAACCAGAAGAAATAGGTGAAAAGTTCAAAGAAGCTGGTGAAATGAAAGAAAAATTTGAAGAATTCCAAGAAGAGGATAAGCAATACAAGGACGAAGAAGAAAAAAGACGTAAAGAAGAAGAGAGACAACAGGCAGACAAAGAAGCTGCTGCCGAAGCTAAAGCCCAAGAAGAGGAAGCAGCAGAAGAAGGCGAATAAAGTGTCTATTTTCGGTGAGTCAATGCTAAAAAAGCTACAAATTGGTGATTTGGTGAGTTGGAATCGCTTTATAATGCTAGAAGATTCATATATGATGGATTCTCCAGCAGATAAAAGAAAAACATATGGAGTAATAGTGGATTTCTCAGTAATTAACGAAGGACAAAGAGAAGTTGCGTACGCAATCGTCTTGCCAGCCGGAAAAGAAACAAAACCGGTTAAAATTTTCGTCATGTCCCTAAACATTGAGTCCAAAAACACTATTTAGTATAGTTAAGTTATATTTTTATGAGGTTATATAAAATGAATTTGAAAATGTTATCAGAAAAGCAAAAAAGAATCGTAAGTCAAGAACTTTTTCGCAAATTAATTCTAGCTGAAACAAAAAAGAGAGTTTCTAGAAAAGATTATCGTATAATTCGCGAAAATTACGATCTTTTGATGCTCCAGTATCTGAAAGAAGAACAAATGCAAGATAAAATACTCTTAAATGAGGGTGTTGGCGACTTTTTTAACGATTTATGGGGCAAAACCAAGGCTGCAATGGCCAAATTAGGCGATAAAATTGGCCCTGATGATAAAGAAAAAGCAGCACAGCTAGAGAAACAAATACAAGCTTTAATGCAAAGATCTGCTGCTTTAAGGAAAGAATATGAGCAAACCAAGGCTGCTTATGAAGAAACTGGTGTCGACGATCAGAAAAGTCAAGTAGAATTAGAACAAAAAAGACAAGAAGCAGGTAAATTAGGTGCCCAAGCGTTGAAATTGACGCAACAAATTAACGTTATAAGAAAAAAATACGACCTACAGCCAGTAAAGTTTGAACTTGATGATGAAACTGATGAATTGAAAGGTGTTCTAGCTCCGGATGATGGGAAATTCGATGGCGACGGTGCTACAGAAGGTGGCCCTGATGCCGGTAGGGATTCTCAGGGCGCTGGTGATGGCGCCCCTGTTCCGGAAAAAATCAAGGACATGGAAGATGACTTTGAAAATAAAAAAGCGCCCGGAATATTTAGAAGTATCGTTGATTCTTATAAATATGCTTTCGGAGCTAACGCAGCTATGTGGAAATCAGTATATGGCTTCTTCAGTGGCGCAAAGAAACAGCCGGCGCGCCAACAAGATGATGCATTATTACAAATTTTAGTATGGCTTATAAACCAAGCTCAAAAGGGTGGTAAAAAAGTGCCAGATGAAGTGGAACAGGAAGCAGAAGATCTACAAGATGAAGTAGATGACGATAATGAAGGTGGCGAAGATGAAGATGCTGCCGAAGATGAGGGTGATAACAAAGGCCGGCTTCGAATTAGATCATTGCGGCGGCCAATCTCTCAAGAAGTGCAAAAAGTTTTAAGAACTCAAGGGGTCAAAGTTGATATACAGAACCTTGAAAAAATTGTCGACAATATTATGAAAAATATCGCCGATCATATGAGGGCAAACGGTGTTGTATTTAAAGGAGACAAAGGTGCTGAGGAGTCAGCTAAGCCGGATGCAGGTGCAGGTGCTGATGGCGCGAAAGGTGGAGCCGAAGGAGATGATAAAGATTCGGATGGTCAAGCAAATCTAAATGAATCTTCAATTAAGAAACTTACTAACAAAACTCTAATCAAATATCTGGAAAGTAGAGGTTTACATGTAATCAAAGAAGAGAGATTGGTTTTCCAAACTAGAGCAAAGTTAACTAATAAAATGATTAGTGTACATAATAAAGCAAATCCAAAAGCTTTCAATCAATTGGAAGAAAATCCATGGGAAGAAAGCCCATCTAAAGCAATATACAACTATAAATTAGCTGAAAAAGATCCTAAAGTATGGTTAACACTGGCTAAAGACTGGGTAATCACTAGAATGCAAAAAGGAATGGGTAAACTAGCTGATAT
>CEUT01023726.1_pt1 | contig 13263 bp, 22 predicted proteins | sample 531401 | NCBI WGS metagenome assembly CEUT01 (sample SAMEA2622821, study PRJEB7988) | marine metagenome | biome: marine biome (ENVO:00000447); feature: surface water layer (ENVO:00002042); material: "saline water (ENVO:00002010), including plankton (ENVO:xxxxxxxx)" | depth 5 m | reverse complement strand
ACTTGGTTGGAAAATAATAATGCAGGAACTTTAATTAAAAATACTTTAAGCATACCTTTTGACAGAAGTGATTATAGTAAATCATTAGGTTTGAAAGAAAAATTACAAGCCGAAGGATATCCTGTTATACTAGACGAAACAGTAAATGCAAGGTCTTTACAATCTCATATAAATGAGTTGAAAGAAAGTGGTCAACATGTCAATGACGAATTGTTTAAAGTGTATCACAAAACTGAAACTATAATTAAGAAAGGAAAAAACGATGAGTGATGTAGCAATAAAGAAAAATAATTTACCAGCAGTAAATGACTGGAAAAAAGATGCAGGTATGGGGTTTGAAGAAGCCTCTTCTGATGAGTTTAAGTTACCTTTAATTAAAATAATTTATTCTAGTAGTATGCCTGATGTAGAAAAAACTGTAGATGGTAAACCAGTCAGTGAAGGTTGCATTTACAATCAAACTAGCGAAAGAGCTTATGCTGGAGAAGCTGGTATATTAGTAGTACCTTGTTATTACAAAAGAAGTTTTAATGAGTGGGCTCCTTTAGAAGATGGCAACAACAGACCTGTTGCTGTGCATAAAAACAAGCCAGAGGGGACAGTTAGAAACGGAAACAAAGATGAGTTACCTAATGGTAATTATGTTGAAGATACTGGTAACTGGTTTGTTATGATATTAGACTCTAAGTATCAAGTTATTGAAGAGGGTTTAATTACAATGAAATCTACTCAAAAGAAAAAAGCAACTGAGTGGTTACAAAAACTTAAAAGCAACCAAATAGACGGACAAACACCTCCAGGTTATAAGTGTGTTTACAGACTTAGCACTGTAAGACAAAAAAGTGGCACTTATAAATATTGGGGTTGGCAAATTAGGTTTGATAGATTTTTAGAAGAGTCTGATAAAAAAGACGCTACTACATATGTTAAAGCAAAAAACTTTGCACATCATGCTAAAGAATTTAATTTGTATTATGGTCCAGATAATCAAGAGCAAAACGATAATCCTAATACGAAAGAAGCAAAAGAAGTACCCTTCTAATGTTTCATAAGGAGCTGCATAAGTTATTTGCTGCTTATCCTAAATCATTTGTGAAACTCTCTCTTACGGGAGAGAGTGGATCAAATGGTAAAAAAGAAGCACGATACATAACAGTACAAGAAAACATCAGTCCTAAAGTATGGAAGGATCATTTAGATGGTAAATACAGAATAGGCTTAAGACCAGAGTTAGATGATGAATGTGTATGGGCTTGTATTGATATAGATCCTAACGATTATAAAAATTATTCTAAAAAGAAAACTATAGACATTATTTCAAATTTTGATTTACCTTTTATTCCTGTGGTGTCTAAATCAGGAGGGTTACACTTATTTATTTTTTTTACTAAACCCGCAAAGATAGACAAAGTAAAACTAAAATTACAAAAATATAATGAACAATATTTTTTAGCTAACGAGATATTTCCCTGTAATAAAACAATCAACATGCCGTATTATAACATGAATGCAACGATGGAGTTTGCATACAACAATCAGCATACACCAGTTTTAGTTGGTCAATTTATAGAATTAATTAAATTAAAAGCAATAGATCCTCAAAAGTTTTATAATTCACAAATAGAAGAATATGATGTCGAAAGAGATTGGAAACACTTTCCACCATGTGTTCAAAAATTAGTGCAAGAAGGTTGGTCTGGTGGTATGCGGCACCAATTTTTATACAACGTATGTGTGTTAGAGATAAAAAAATCACCAGGTATAAATTACTCTGATTTAAATGTAATTATGCAACAAAGAAATAAACAAATTTTTAGTAAGCCGTTACCAGAAACTGAAGTATCGCAAATGACTAAAACTATTCACAAAGAAGGATATGGCTTTCAATGTCCTCCTAAACATTCTGAGTTTGCACCTATTTGTAATTATGAAGTTTGCAAAACAAGAAGACTAGGGAGAGGAGATGATACACCATCTATCATAGATAAATTTACAAACATTACTTACGTGCAAGATACAAAAAATACTTGGTTTGATTTTGAATATGAAGGACAAAGAGTTACAGTAACACCTGATGATATGAAAGACGAAAAAAGTTGGAGGGTAAAATTATTACGATACAGAATCTACTGGCTCACACTACCTAAACCTAGAAAAGGCATTAGTCCATTTGAAATGTTAATGAAAAGTATAGTAGAGAAATCTGTTGAAAGCACAGAGCATAAATACACAGATACAGTAGAGGAAGAAAAATATGAAACACTTAAAAAGTTTTTTGAAAGTCATATAGAACAAGACAGGTTTGAAAAATTAAAAGATGGCTATGTTGTATTAGATAGTAATACCAACATATGTTATTTTAAAAAGATAACTATAGCTAATTTTTTAAATAAAAGTGGCACTAGAACTTTTGCAAATCCGATGGCAGCATTACGTATGTTAGATTGTAAAAAGTTAGACTATCATGAAGGTGAAAAAAATGTTTGGAGTGTTAAGATGCCTGAGTTTGTAAAACATAAAACAATAAAGAAAAAAGTAAAAGAAGATGTAAGCGAGATGGATGATGAGTATCACACAGGAAAATTTAGAACTTCATAGACATAAAGTTCTTCACAGGAAAACTATTAAAATATTTGGACCACCAGGCACGGGTAAAACACACACACTTGTAGAGAGAGTATTAAAAGGCCATTTAAAAAAAGGTGTCAAACCAATAGACATTGCATTTATTTCTTTTACAAACAAAGCAGTTAACACAGCAATTGATAGAGCAATAAAAGCTTTTCCACAATATGATAGTGATGACTTTGCAAGATTTAAAACATTACATAAATACTGTAGACGATATTTTGAAGAGGAAGTGTTTGATCCAAAAGCTTGTATGTTAGATTATGCTTTACAAGCTAGCATAATTAAAAGAAGCGATACCAGGTTGTCTGATGATAATTTTACTTATAAAGATTGGTCACTAGGTGTGTATGATAAAGCAAGAAACATGATGGAGGAGCCAGTCAAAGTATACAAAAGAGAACAGTCAAAAATGGATAGCCTGGATGTGTTTTTAAGAAAGATAGATACTTATGAGCATTACAAAAAAGATAGTTTTATAGATTTTACTGACATGATTGAAAGAACCATTAAAGAGGTAGACTTTCCAAAGTTAGAAATATTAATATTAGACGAAGCTCAGGACTTTACACCTTTACAATGGAGTGTGCTATATAAAATGGCGCAGGGTGCAAAAAGAATATATTTAGCAGGAGATGATGATCAAGGTATTTATAAATTTAATGGCAGCGATCCTAAATATTTTACAACATACTTTCCAGGGCGTAAAGTTATATTAAGACAAACAAGAAGATTTGGTGAAGCCATACATCATTTTAGTCAGATTATTAGAAGAGGTATACTAGATAGTATAGAGAAGGATTATGATTCATTTAAAAAAGATGGTTATGTAAAAAGATATTTGAACTTTGCTGAAATACCAATAGGAGAGCTACCTGGAACATGGTATTTACTGGGCAGAGTTAATACTACTGTTAACGAACTCCGGGCTTGTGCAAAAGATGCTGGATTATACTATGGAGATAATAGAGGTAATAAATCTTTTGATACAAAACAATGGAGAGCTATAAAGTCTTGGACAAGAATCAGTAAAGGTAAATCTATAAAAAAACATGATGCTGAAATTATGATGCGATATATAAGAGAGATAAAAGACCATAGTTATAGAAGAACTTCTTTTTGGATAGAGCTTCCAGATACACATGAATATGATTTTGATGGATTGTGTGATTGGTGCGGATTAAATTTAAATGATGCAGCAGCTACTAAACCTTGGTGGGAGATATTACAAAGAAATTTTACAGCAAGTCAAACAGAATATTTTATAAGATTGTTAAAAAGATATGGTCAAGATAGTTTAGATAATGAACCACAAATAATAATTGATACGATACATAGTGTCAAAGGTGGAGAAGCAAATAATGTTTTGTTATATTCAAAAGCAAATTATCCATCCTCGTTTAAAAACAAAAAATCAGCAGATGATAAATCTGATGAAAAAAGAGTTTATTACACAGGAGCCACGAGAGCTAGAGATACTTTACATATACTATCTAGTAATTATAGGTATAATTATCCTATAGGAGAGGATTATTTAATTTATTTAAGGGAGAAAAAATAATGGAAATAATATGGATATATACAATCATAAGCACTTTTATTGGTTTACAAAATGCTGGAGTGTTATGAATTATAAATATGAAATAAATTTAAAACTACAGTTTAAAGCGAGACCAACTAAATTTGAAGTAGAATCAAAATTATTTGATGTGTTAAAAAATGGTTTTGTTTTAAAAAGCACTGAGGATAAAGACTATTTTGTAAAAAAGAAAACTATAAAGGAGAAAAATGAAAGAAAAATTAAGTAAAACATTACTAGAATTTTTTGAAAAAAATAAAGAGATACCAAAAGAAACAGTTGAGGAGTTTCAGGTAGTTCTTAATAAAGTGTATGATCATGCCTCCGATGAAGATGATGACTTATGGGACAGAGGTGGAGATCATTATAAAGATTTTAAGATACAACCTTCACAGTTTATTAATCAAAACGATTTAGGTTTTGCTGAAGGTAATGTGATAAAATATATTTGTAGACATACAAAGAAAGATAAGAAGAAAGATATTTTAAAAGCTATACATTATTGTGAAATGATAATAGAGCGTGATTATGAGTAAAAGAAGAAAAAAATATCATCACCCTATTTTGTTAGTGCCTCCTCCCCCACCTATGTGGGTTGCAGATGAGAAAGGTAAATTACATTTGTCAGACAAAACAAAAAAAGAAATGGAAGAAAGAAAAAAAACACAAGAGATGTTGTTGGAGTTATATAAAAAATGAAAAACCAAGGTAGAATCATAAGCGAAACATTTTTACAGGCACTCAGCGGTCATTTAAACGGGTTTTTATTTCAAACGCAGTCTGACAGGGGGTTTCATTGACAAGTTTACAGCTAACATTGAATTATAAGAGGAATATATGGTCTACACCAGTAGAATATAAAGATTTATCCGAAGCAAAAGAGATAGCTATTGATTTAGAAACTAGGGATGATGGTATCAACGAAGGATTAGGAGCTGGCTGGGCAATAAAAAAGGGCAAGATAGTTGGATTTGCTGTAGCAGTTGAAGGTTGGCAAGGTTATTATCCTATGGATCATTTTGGTGGTGGTAATTTAATAAAAGAACAGGTGCTGCAATACATGAAAGATGTATGTGCGTTACCTTGTCGTAAGATATTTCACAACGCACCCTACGATGTGGGATGGCTTCGAGCTCATGGTATTGAGGTCAATGGGGAGATCGTCGATACCATGGTTGCTGGAGCATTAGTTGATGAGAACAGATACTCTTATAGGTTGAATAGTTTAGCAAAAGATTATCTTGGTGAGATAAAAGCAGAAAGTGATTTAATTGAAGCAGCAAAAAGTCATGGAGTAGATCCAAAAGGTGAGATGTGGAAACTACCAGCTGAACATGTTGGACATTATGCTGAACAAGATGCACGACTCACGTATCTTCTATGGCAACGATTTAAGGTTGAGCTGCATCAACAAAATTTAGGAACTGTATGGGATTTAGAAAGAGATTTATTACCCACACTTATAGATATGAGGTGGAAAGGTGTGCGTGTAGATGTACAACAAGCAGCAATGTTAAGACAAAACTTCATAAAGAAAGAAAAAGATTTATTACATAAAATAAATAAAATGATAGGTAAAGACATAGATATTTGGGCAGCACGCCAAATAGGATGGGCTTATGACAAGTTAGGTGTAGAGTATCCAAGAACAGAAAAATCAAAAGAGCCAAGCTTTACACAAAATTGGTTGTCAAACAGCACACATAATTTTAGTAAACTTATTGTACAAGCTAGAGAAATAAATAAATTTCACAACACTTTTTTATCAAGTATAATGAAATATGAACACAATGGTCGGATCTTTGGTGAGATTAATCAACTGCGGTCTGATAATGGTGGAACTGTTTCTGGCAGGTTATCTATGTCAAACCCTAACCTACAACAACTACCTGCTAGAAACAAAGATTTTGGTCCACTAATCAGAGGACTATTTTTACCAGAAGAAAAATGTGAATGGGGTAGTTTTGATTACTCACAGCAAGAGCCACGATTGGTGGTTCATTATGCTAGTAGTATTGGTGAAGGATATGAAGGTAGTCAAGAATTAGTAGAGGCCTACGCAAATGCAGATGCCGATTTTCATCAAACTGTAGCTGATATATGTGGTATTGGGCGTAAGGCCGCAAAAACTATTGGACTTGGATTAATGTATGGTATGGGTAAACACAAACTATCTACAATGCTTGGTCTCGAATATGATGAGGCGATAACTTTGATAAATAAGTACAATGACAAAGTGCCTTTTGTTAAGCAGCTCTCAGATCGTTGTATGCGTAAAGCAAATGAGTCTGGATCTATACGAACTAAGAAAGGTCGGAAATGCAGATTTAATATGTGGGAGCCAAAAGATTTTGGTATACATACACCAGATACCTATGAAAATGCAGTAGCTAAATATGGTAGAAATAACATTAAACGTTGTTATACCTACAAAGCACTAAATAGATTGATACAAGGTAGTGCAGCTGATCAAACCAAAGCAGCAATTGTGGCTTGTAAAGAAGAATTAGACATACAACCTTTAATACAAATACATGATGAATTATGTTTTAATCTAGAAGATAGAAGCCAGATAGATAAGATTAAAAAGACTATGGAAAACTGTATGGAGTTAAATGTTCCTAGTGTTGTAGATGTAGCAATAGGAAAAAATTTTGGTGAAGCAGTATAAATGGCTTGACTTATCCGAGAAAATTACATATATATAGTATATGGATTACGTTTGGGCTCTTTTATGTTCGTATAATTTTCAAGCCCTATCCTTGCGTAATTCATACTTAAATAAAAGTGTCTCCATACTTTTATTTATTTATTTGTTTGGAAAAAAAGTGAGTGGGTATAAAATTCTCAGAAGATCACCTTTGCTACCTGCTCACAAAATGGGTAGGTATATATTTGCGGCAGATCATTATGAGTATCTACCCATTTAATTTATTAACATAACGGAGCACGAAACATGAAACAGAAAAGAAAAATAAGATCATTTAAAAACTCAGATTGGTTGATGATTACACCACAACACGTCAAGTTACATATTATGAAAATAACAACTTCATACTGGTATAACCCTAAAAATAAGATTACAATTAGAATACCATTAGAAGAGACACATCATATTATGATAGGTAAACATGGATACAAAGCAGCAGATGAATTACTAATGACAGAAGAGTCAAAGAAAAAGAACTGGTCATTATTAAAACCACTGAAGGTGGCGTAATGAGTAATGTTGTTAATATAAATAAACTTAGGATTGATGCTTTATTAAAGGAGATAAAAAAACAAGAAGATTTAATTGAGAAAGCACATCGAAGTCCTTTGTATAGTTTAGCTGAATTAGCTATTTATATGTTTGAATTAAGAATCAAGGCGTACAAACAAGAGATACAAAAAATACATGAAGCTGCATTTGGTAAAAAATTTATGAAATCAAAGAATAAAGGAAGGATAGAAGAATATTATGAGTAAATTATTTGAATACTGCACAGAGTTAGCAGAAAAAAAAGTAGAAGAAATAATGGAAGAGTTTAGAGCTAAAAAAATTAATAAGACTGAAGCGATGGACAAAATGTTACAAGATGAAAACATTAAAATTTGTTTGTTAGAAGGTATGCCTTTTGAGCAAAAACAAGCGGTCAGAGAATATTTTGAGCAGGCAGAAAAAGAGTTATCAGATGCTCCAGAAAATATGCCTGATAGAAGTAAAGATCCTTTTGAAAATGAAGATGAATATAACAATATTACTAATCCAGGAGAACCTAATTTTTGACCAAAGCTAGAGAACTTATACGTAGAACCGATAGAGTGTCAGGTTTTGACCTGGACACTCCGGGCTGCATTAGTTTTTCTGGTGGTAGGACATCAGGATACATGTTACGTCAGATATTAGATTACTATGACAATAAGTTGCCAGATGATGTACGAGTAGTCTTTTCGAACACCGGTAAAGAAATGAACGAGACACTAGATTTTGTACGAGATTGTGAGCAACATTGGAACGTAAAGATTCATTGGATCGAGTGGGATGAAAAGAATAAGATTGTAGAAGTAAACCATAACTCCGCATCACGAAACGGGGAGCCTTATGACAAACTAATTACGAAAAGAAGATTTTTACCAAATCCAGTAACAAGATATTGTACATCAGAATTGAAAATAAAACCTATGAAAGATTTTATGAGGGCACAAGGTTTTAACTATTGGGTAAACTATGTTGGTCTACGTTATGATGAACCACACAGGGTAGCAAGATTGTCCAGGGCAAAAGAAAAAGAGAGATGGGATAGTGAAGCTCCTCTACATATGGAAAAAAGAACTGTAAAACATGTAGCTGAGTTTTGGAAAAATAATGATTTTGATTTACGTTTGCCAGGCATAAATGGTAAAACACCACTTGGTAATTGTGATTTATGTTTCTTGAAGGGTAAGAATACTATCATGAACATAATGAAAAATTATCCGGAAAAAGCACAATGGTGGATGGACCAAGAGAGTAAACAATTAGGAGACAAATCGAAAGATGGTTTTGTATTTAGACACGATAGACCAGATTACAAAACTATGCTGGATATTAGTAAATCACAACTGGATTTATTTGACTTTGATAAGTCAGATGATGTTTGTTTTTGTCACGATTAATATAAAAAGGAGGTTATAATATGGACAAACAAAAATGGAAAAGTGTAACTATAAATATAGATGACTACCATGCAGCAAGAGGGGTATCTTATCTAAAAAATAGAAAACTAGCAGGCACTTTGACAAAATTAATAAATGATTACATATCGAATGTAGCAGATGATAATAAAATAGACTTTAATAAGTTTAAGAAAGATATGATAAAAAAATCGAAGAATGGTCAATATGTCAGGGGCAACTAATAAATTGTCCCTTGACTTTAAACCATTACCCTATAAATTGTAAACAAGAATCACGAAACACGAGACACGGAACAAACAAATCTTTTATTTAAAATGAGGTTTTGTGTCTGTAAAATTTATAAAAACACTACAAATGTTAAAAAGTAAATTGAACGATGATGAGTATCAAAAAGTCGTTGATATTATAGTGCGGTTGTATGAGAGAGAAAATATTGGTTATGAATATGGCTATGATGTAAATTTTTATTCTGATGTTTATAATCCAGAAATAATTTTAAAAAGTTTACGAAAAAGCAATGTTTTGAAATTTAGGTCTATTAATAAGGATGGCAACTAAACAACAATTTCAACCTCCTTCAAATGAGTTTTTATATAAACTTGGTTACAGATTTTCAAGAGATTTATTGTGTCATTATAATTGTAGTGTTGAAAACTACTTATGGAGAGCAGTAGTTGTTAATGCATTGGAAGATACCATGATTGATAGAACAGACAGAAAATCTGCAACTTTAAAAACAAATGCACATAATTGGATAATGTCTAATAATAAAGATTTTGATCGAGTTTGTAATTGGGCTATGTTAGATCCAGACAATGTAATATCAGCTTATAAAAAAGCTATAAATTTACATAATATAAGATTTCAAAGAAAACATGTTTACTGGCATAAATATAACTCTTTGTTAAGATGTTTTAAAAATACAAAAGATATTTTTAAAAGAAGAACTTTAAAAAAAAAGATGAAGTTGATAAAAAAAGAAGCTTTATATACCTCATGTGTATTTGTATCAAATGTTTTTATTGAAATTAATTCATAAAAAGTGGTAAGCCAAATGGAATCGACTTACCACAAACCAAACGGAGAAGAAAATTATAAATAATAATCTTCCATATAAAAATAGGATTTTACAAGATAATTGTCAACTTTTATTGTATATATGTATATACAAACTTTTTTTAAAAAAACATGTAAAAAGTACAAAAGTTTTAGGAAAACATGCAAAACGTAGACTCACCTTATATTACAGAGAAAAAGTTTTGGGAAAAAAACAGGAATTTTGCCTGTTTTTTAGGAAAACAATGGAGGCGACTATGCAATTTTTTTATATAAAAATTTAACCTATAGAGATATATACATGCCACAGAGAAAAAAAATAGTTAGAACACAAAAAGATTTAACAGATAAACAAAAAAAATATATAGATATTTTAGTAGCTAGTTGGGGTAGTATTACTAAAGTAGATGCATTAATTCAAGCAGGTTACAAAAGTAGAAACAAAGATGCAGCCATGGTGTTAGCCAGTAAATTAACCAATCCTAATCTTAATCCTCATGTGTGTAGATACCTGGAATATAAATTAAGCAAAGAAACAGAGAAATATGAAAAAGATAAATTAAGAAGATATAAAACTTTTGAAAGATTAAGAGATGGAGCAGAACAAAAAGGACAGTACACCGGAGCTATAGCTGCAGAATTTCGATCAGGACAGTTAGCTGGTCAATTTGTAGACAAGAAAGAAGTCGTACATAGCACTTTAGAGGGTATGTCTAGAGAACAACTTGAAAAAAGATTACAAGAAATAGAAAGTAAAATAAACGATGGTGGTTCTATAATAGATGTAACACCAGAAATAAAAAAAATAGAAGAATGAAAATAGAACTAATTAAAAACGTTCATGAAGTAAATGTAAAAGATGATCCTGTAAGAAAAAATTTAACCTTTAAATTTAGAACTACACAGGGCAGGAGAATTTATACAATTAAAAATAAAGCAGTAGTGTGTGTGGCTAATACCATAGACATTCCTATTAATGTAGAAGAGCTAAAAAAATTTTCTAGTAAAGACGCAAATGATTTCACTATTTTTTATACTTTATGGAGTTACAAAAAAGGTTATGGAACCATTCTACTCAATACATTATTACCTATGTTAAAAACAAAAAGATATGTTACTTTGTCACCAAAAACAAACATGGCTTACAATTTTCATACAAAAAATGGTGCAAAATTGTTGTCAACAAATAGCAATAGTTACAATTTTGAATACTACAAAAAAATTTAAAAGCAAGTTAACTGAAAAAAAAATTTGGCAAAGACTTAACCTAGTTCAAAAGAAGCTGAACGGATGTTTTTTTACTAGGATAGAAAGCCCTACAATAAACGGAATACCTGATGTTTATTGTATTTACGAGGGCTTATCTTTTTGGTTAGAATTAAAAGCTAATCAGGCTAAGAATTTAAACATTTCTAAATATCAAATAGCTTGGCATTTAAAATATAAGTCATGTGGAGGAAAAAGTTTTATCCTTAACTGGCCCGTCACGCATGAACCCCCCAAACTATACGAGGTCCGTGAACCTGGAGTTCCCGTTCCCGTTCCCACTCCCACAATCGAAAAAAAAATTTTAAAGGTTATTAGTCTCCTGTAGATCCTGGCCAGGGCCGCAGCGGGTGGGAAGCTGGGTTCCCGTTCCCGTTGCGACCCAGAAAACGGGGGTTTCTTGTTCCTAGTATTGGTGATTCCGGCCCTGCAGCCGTGCGGGAAATTGCCTCTCAAAATCCCAGTTTTCTGCGTGTTTCGTGTGCCATCTTGCTGGCAGCAGGATCCAGGCAGATGCTTCATCAGGGCTTGACTTCCTGTAAAATCCTGTATATATATAAAGGATAACCAAAGGAGAAATTATGAAAATAACTTTAAACAAACAAAATTTTTTAGAGCAGGTGCGACAACATTCACGCTGGAAGTCCTTTAGCTATGAGGCATGGGAGCAGATCTTTGAATGGGAGGATGAGATGAATTCAGATGTAGAGTATGACCCTGTGTCGTTTTGCTGTGACTATGCAGAGTATGAAACATTCGACAAGTTGAAAAATGACTATAATAATATAAAAACTTTTGACGATTTAGAGGGCAAGACTTGGGTAGCTAATTTGCCCGAGGGTCGTGTACTCATTAGGCAGTTTTAATGGGTTCTTTAATTTTATTTTTGTTGGTCTGTGCGGTGTTCATCCCACAGACCACCCTTTTAGCATTTTGTTTTTTGCTAATCATGCTCACTTATTATTTGCAGTAGTTCCCGTTCCCGTTCCCATGACAAAAAGTAACAGAGGTGATGCTTTAGTTAGGTTCAGGATGGCAGCCGGTGCCGCCGAGCGGGAAAGTTGAATCATATTTTAGATTGTCCTACATTTGAAACCATTAGATGAAAAATCATTTGCATTATCCGATAAATATAGTATTATAATAGTAACAAACGGAGGTAATAAAATGGAAGAAATTACAAAACTAATGTTACAAGACCCACACTTCATAGAAGCGTTGAAAGATTTTGAGGCACAAGGGTTTATTAAAGTAAAGAAAGAGGGCATTGAAATAATAGACAGAGAGGGTCTGATGAAATATTACAAGGACTTTGGTAAAGCTCCTGACCATTTCCCAAAGGTGGTGGAAGATGAGTAAAGCAAAAAAAAGAAAACTATCTACACCAAAACAATTAGAAATAGTAAACGAAGAAATGGAGAAGTTAAAAAAAAGACTTAAGTCTAAAGATGTGTCTGCTCCAAATTTTGTTTTTGGTACTCAATACTTCATAACTCAATTTGCACACGACACCGCACCATCTTGTAATTTTGCTACAATGGTTTTGCTAGGAGCTATGAACAGCTACTTAGAAAATGATGTAGAAAAACAGCAAAATTAATTTAGTTCCCGTTCCCGTTTTTTTACGGGAACGGGTTTTTTTTATATTTATAGTTTAGAGGCTGGCCGCGGACCGCACAACGGGTGGGAAAACGTTAATTCCCGTTCCCGTTTTTAAAAGCGTTTCTATTTGGTTTGTTGATTTTGGTCTTTTCCAGCAGGGCCGCCGGAGCGGGAAATGGGGTTTATGAAAAAATTTCAAGCCGTTTAAATGCACCAGTTTGGTTTTGAAGGTAGTTGACTACCTAGAAAAATAAAAAAAACTTGCAATTATCCGATAAAATAGTTAAAATATATTTTTAACCAAACAAGGAGAATATAATGGGATTTGATTTATATGGACAAAATCCAAAATTAAAAGGCGAAGAACCTAATATTAATTGGGACAAAAAACCATCAGACAAAGAAAAAGAAGAATACTTCAAAGCAAGAGAAAAATTTGAAGATGAAAATCCAGGTCATTATTTTAGGAATAA
>CEUT01045411.1_pt1 | contig 13315 bp, 13 predicted proteins | sample 531401 | NCBI WGS metagenome assembly CEUT01 (sample SAMEA2622821, study PRJEB7988) | marine metagenome | biome: marine biome (ENVO:00000447); feature: surface water layer (ENVO:00002042); material: "saline water (ENVO:00002010), including plankton (ENVO:xxxxxxxx)" | depth 5 m | reverse complement strand
TTGAAGGCTGGTGTTCAGGAGTATCAAGTTCTTGGATTCATGATGACCTCTCTTCACAACCTAGCAGTAAGAAATGATGTTCCCATATTTACCATGATTCAACTGAATCGTGACGGTATTGACAAGGAGACGGCTGACGTTGTTGCTGGCTCTGATAGGGTAATGTGGCTTACAACAAACTTCGCCATATTCAAACCAAAAAGCGATGAAGAACTACAGGCCTCAGACCCAAACGAGGGTACGCACAAGCTAGTAATTATCAAGCACAGACACGGACCAGGAATGTCTAGGGGCGATTATATAAATATGAAAATGGAGGGGGCAAAGGCAAGAATAGAAGAAGGAAAAACAAAAGTAAAACTGCAAAGAGAGCGGGAGCAAGGAATAAACCCACAACCAGAGAATGTTTCTACAGAAATAGACGACATACCTTTTGGCGAAGACTATGCAAAAAACTAAAGACCCCCATTTTGATTATGATTTAATTGAAGAGCTTAAAGACATGGCTTGTGCAAACATAGAAGAGCTTTTGTCAGAGCTTGGGGTTGACTTTAGGATGAATGGAAAGATGATTGTGGGTCCATGTCCTGTTCACGGAGGAGACAATTTGAGCGCATGGAACCTATATCCAGACGGAGATGAGGTTCGTGGATACTGGGTGTGTAGAACGCATCATTGTGAGAAAAAGAAAAGTCCAAGCGACCGACTTCTTTACGGCTCAACAATAATAGGTTTTGTAAGAGGTGTTCTTTCGGCTCAAAAAGACAAGCACGTTAGTTACAAAGAGGCTGTAAACTTTATAGTTGATTTTCTTGGATATAAATCCCTTTCTGAGATAACAAGACCAGACTCAGAGACCCTGGAAAGAAGAAAATATATCTCCTCGATGAGAAAGCTAAGAATAGCGCCAAAGCAAGAAACAAGCGGTTGGGACAGAGAAAAGATTAGGTCAACCATAGACATACCTGCCAAATATTACATAGACAGAGGATATTCAAAAGAGGTGCTTGACAAATATGACGTAGGGCTCTATAAGAAGAAGAATAGGGTTGTTGTTCCTGTCTACGACGATAAGTATAAATACGTTGCTGGTTTTCTTGGCCGCTCCATATTCCCCCAGTGTAGCAAATGCTCCAAATGGCACGACCGGTCTGCCAAATGCCCATCGAGCGGTTATGAGATAAAAGAGTGTGAAAAATGGCTCAACGGAAGCTTTCAATCTAAGAATTATCTTTACAATTATTGGTTTGCCTGTGAATACATAAAGAAAACAGGAGTCGCAATACTTGTTGAAGGGGCCGGTGACGTTTGGAGGTTAGAAGAAAATGGAATACACAACGGGCTAGCCTTGTTTGGAACAGACCTAACAGACGCACAGAGAGTAATGATAGACAGGTCAGGGGCTTTGTCTATAATCGTTTTGCTTGACCCAGACAAAGCTGGTCAAGAGGGCTGTGAAAAGTTAAAGGCACAGCTTGGCAGACAATACAGAATGTACTTCCCAAACATACAAGACGATGTTGGGGCGTTGAACGCAGATGAAATTACAGAAGACATTAAACCTATAATAGATATGGTAAAATCATGACGAACATACTTGGTATATCAGGAAAGAAGCAGTCGGGAAAAACAAGCACCGGAAACTTTTTATTCGGATGCGCCATGCTATCGCTAGAGCTTGTTGAATACGCAGAAATAGACGATGGTGGCAATTTGATAGTTCCGTATGAGGATTCAGAGGGAAACTTGAGGCCATGTATATTTCCAGTAAACAGTCTACACCCAGACATGATTGCGTATATGTCTGGCAGCATATGGTCAAAAACAAAAGTTTATAACTTTGCAGACAACCTGAAAAGAATTTGCATAGACGTACTAGGGCTAAGTGAACAGCAGTGCTACGGAACTGAAGAGGAAAAAAATTCTCTCACCAACATTAACTTACAAGATTGTATTTTTGACACAATGAGAAGTCGAAAAATGACCGCAAGAGAAGTTATGCAGTATGTGGGCACAGACTTTTTTAGAAGAATATACCCACAAGTTTGGGTAGAATCAACCATAAGAAAAATACAAAAAGAATCTCCAGAACTAGCAATAATAGTTGATTGTAGGTTTGAGAACGAAGTAAGAGGAATACAGGAGGCGGGAGGAAAAGTAATAAGGCTTACAAGAAATATTTTTGGGGATAGCGACCAGCATCCAAGCGAAACGGCGTTGGATGATTACGAAGGTTTTGACGCGGTGATAGATAATCAGTCTATGACACTCGGAGAACAAAATGAGGCGGTTTATAATAAAATTGCAGAGTGGGGATATGCAAATTTTAGCTCCGTAGCTCATACAAAAAAATGATTATTACATATTTTAGAAGCAGCTCTTTCAATGCTTATGGTATGTGCCCTCAGCAGTATTTTCTGTCTTACGTTCTGGGCATCCCATCTCCAGGAGGAAAGAAAGCAGAAAAGGGAACTGTCGTACATAAAGTCCTAGAATGTCTTGCTCAAGGGAAAAAGGCAGAACAAGATTCCAGACCTGTGTTTACCGACGATGTTTTGGGAGAGCTGCCAACAAACAGAATATGGGAGGACGAGTTTGTAAACGAGCTAAGCAGAAGCTCTTTTGACTATTATACACAAAAGTCGATACACGATTTTAACGAAAGAGATTACAAGGATTGTGAAAAATGGTCGTGGAAGGCAATAGAATATTCTGACGGCGCTTATGACCCAAGAAAAAGAGATATAGTTGACGCAGAGCCCCATTTTGACATAACGATAGATGAGCCTTGGGCAGAATACGATTACACAATGGCCGATGGAACTAGGATACACGGCAATCTTTCTATAAAAGGAACTGTAGACTTAATTACAGACGCAGGAAATGGTGTATATGAATCAACAGACTGGAAAACAGGGATGAGAAAAGATTGGGCCACAGGAGAAATAAAAGACTTTTGGAAATTGTGCGCAGACCCACAGCTACGAATTTATCACTACGCCCTGACCCACCTATATCCAGAAGCAAAGCAAATAGTTCCTAGCATCTATTTTATCAATGATGGCGGTCCATTTACTATGGCGTATGACCAATCAGACATAGACGCTACAAAGGAAATGCTACGCAAAAGATTTGAAAAGATTAAAGAGGTTGTAAGACCACAACTGCTGACTGGATACAACAGATGGAAATGCAATAGCTTCTGCCATTTTGGAAAAACCAGCCACCCATCTGGAAAAATAGACCCAAGAACAGGCGAGGCATACACAATCTGTCAGTACATTGCAGATAAAACCAAAAAGTGCGGAATAGACAATGTAGTTGCTGAAGACACGCACGAAGGACACACTGTAGACTATTATAAAGACCCTGGAAAATGAAAAACACTCTGAGGAAAATCATGGAATTTGCTCTATCTAAATTTAAAAGAGAGGTGGAAGTTACGGCTTCGTTCTGCATAATAACGTGTGACTACCACCTAAAGCACCTTAAACCACTACTAGATTCTTTACCAGAGCAAACCGAAGCTCCGAACGAAATAATATTAGTTTCTAGTGGAGTAGACTTAAACAGAATGGACTTTGTTCCTGAAACAATAAAAATATGCGGAAAAGAGGTTCCGGTTGTACACATAAATAGCCGAGATAGGTTTTTCGCTGGCAGAGCTAGAAACCTTGCTGCGGACCACAGCTCCTCTGAAATCTTAGTGTTTATTGATGGGGATGATATACCGCACCCCCAAAAAACAGAGATATCAAAAACAGTCTTAACAAACCCACACATAGCCGAGGCTCTTGGTTTTGAAGAAGTTGACATGGCTTGCCACGGATGGATTGGAAATAAACAGTTTAAAAAGTATGACAGCATACCCTCTGGAGTTGTGACTAGGGCTGTCAGGCAGTCTGGACAACAGCTTTTGATAGGCTCAAGCAATAGGCCTTTAGCTCATGGTCCAATCGCAATCAAAACAAAGATAATGACTGACGGAATACACAGACAAAACGAAAAACAGGAAAGGGCACAGGACACGGCGTTTTGCTGCATAGGATTAGACAAAGGCCTAAGAATAGCGCACATAGACCTGCCTTTAATTTACTATAGCAACGCAGGAATGTTCCCAGAATATAATTGGTGATATGAAAGATTTAAAACTTATAGTATACAGTCACAGCGACGTAGAGGACGTTCTCTATCCATGCGTAAAAAGGCTGGAAAAGTATGGATGGAAAAATTTTTGCATATTTTACGATAAAAAAGAAGCTATAGAAAACGCAAAAGTTTTTTCATATGATGACTCTTTTAAATACTGCGACAGAGTATGCTCATGCTTAGAAAGAATGAAGGAAGACCTCGTCTTATTCACGCATGAAGATTTCATACTTTATGATAAACCAGACTACGAAAAGCTGGAGTCTTATGTTAAAAAATTAAAAAACAGTGACAGAGACTTCGTTAGGCTTATAACCACTGGAGAAACAGAGGGGAAAAGAGATGGTAGCCTCAAAGAGATGCCAAACGACTCTGACTACATCTTTGCAATACAGCCCACCATATGGAAAAGAAAGTCTCTGCTAGAGGTTTATTCAAAAGGCGCGTCTCACAGTATATGGTCATTTGAAGTAAACGCAAACAAGTATTGTGCAAATAACAATATAACAGGATGGTATCATTTCGACGATAAAAACAAAAGAGGTTCTCTTCACTGGGACTCTACTGTTTTTCCATACATAGCCACAGCAGTTGTTAAAGGAAAATGGAATCAAAGAGAATACTCGAAGGAAATAGGAGACATTTTTCAAGAATACTCCATGAAAGACACAAGGGGCTCAATATGAAAATATTTGCTTTCTCATCTGGAGCGCACGACTCTTCTTACTCTATTTATGATGGACAAGAAATAATATGTCACGAAGAGCTTGAACGACACACTAGAATCAAAGAGTGTGATGGAGACATTTTAGAGTTCTATCTGGAAAACGGAGGCAGCTTTGAGCCTTTCGACATAATAACATCCTTCCCTCACGGAAACAGCAAGTGGTATCCTAAAAGCTTTCATGAAAACCAAGAGGTTCAAAGCAAGTATGTTTCTGTAGGACACCACCAGTCCCACGCTGCAAACGCATTCTTTTCTAGCAATATAGACGAGTCTCTAATAATAACGATTGATGGAGGCGGATGGGATAGCATTAACGGAAGACTAACAGCATCTACGATAACCGCCTGGGAAGGGAAAGGGACCAAAGTAAACCCCATTCACTATTCAGCAAACAACAACTTGGGAATGACATGGCAAGACGTTACTAAAGAAGTTTTTGGAATGTGTGGAGGAGGACCTCCTTACGGATGCCAAGCAGGGACCGTTATGGCTATGGCGGCACTAGGAGACAAAGACTCTTTTCCCGAAATAAACCAATCAATCTTTTCGTCCAAATTTTCTGGATACTCTGGATTAAGCCAAGAAGGAAAGTTTAATTTTGCAGCTAGATTTCAGCACCTAACAGAAGAGTTTGTTAAGTCTCTAATAGGTAGATTTATAGGCGACCACAAAAACCTTTGCCTTTCAGGTGGAACCGTTCTTAATTCCGTCATGACCGGAAAGATATGGGACTGGTATCCACAGCTAGAAAACATATACATACCACCGGTTCCCTATGATGCTGGACTGTCAATCGGTTGCATACAATACCTGCTCCACCACGAACATAACGAACCAAGAAAAAAGCATGTGGATAACTTTAGCCCATACATGGGAAGCAAATATTCGGAGCAAGAAGTTAACGATGCATTGAGTCAATATTCGTGTCAATACAATAAATCAATCGAGGACGAGTATGTGGCCGGTCTTTTGTGCGATGGGAATATAGTGTCTGTATTCAATGAGGGGTCAGAGTCCGGAAGAAGGGCACTGGGAAACAGAAGTATTCTTGCTGACCCAAGAGGCAAGAACATGAAAGACACTATCAACGAAAAAGTAAAACACAGACAATCCTTTAGGCCATTTGCGCCCTCTATATTAAGAGAGAAGGTTTCGGATTGGTTTGTTAGGGATGTTGATAGCCCCTATATGCAATTTGTCATACCCTTCAAAGAAGAGGTTAAAGAAAAAGTCCCTGCTGTTGTACACTTCGACGGTACAGCTAGGCTTCAAACAGTAACAGAAAAAGACAACAAATGGTACTATGGATTTATCAAAAAATTTGAGGAGCAGAGTGGTGTGCCAATAGTCTTGAATACGAGCTTTAACGACAGAGAGCCAATCGTAGAAAGCCCATCTCATGCAATAGACTGCTTCCTGAGAACAGACATAGACTACTTGTATTTCCCAGAGCATAAAATATTAGTCAACAAATGAGAATCAATGTAATATTTCCTGTAGCTGGCGAGGCCTCTAGGTTCGGAGGTGCTTTTAAGCCGTTCTTGAATATAGGAGACCTGACATTCATAGAGGTTACTTATGAACCTTTCAAGAAGTGGAGCCATCTAATAGAGTCGGTCTATTTCATTTGCACAGAAGAGCAAGAAAAAAACTTTAACGTTTCCAGCAGAATGCAAGAGCTGATAGACCATGACTCAGTGAAAACCATAACAATTAAAGAAAAGACCATAGGGCCATACCAAACCCTAAAGCAAGGAATTGAGCAAAATAGAATAAGTGGAAAGGCAATAGTTTGTGATTGTGACCATAGCTTAAACGTAGACGCAATATTTGAGGCCTCATCTTTAGATTTTGACGCAGTGATTCCCACTTGGAATATAAAAGAGGACGAGTGGATGAATTGGTCTAAGGTTGTTATGGAAAACCAAAAAGTAAAAATGATTTGCGAGAAAGAGAGGATAAGCAGCAAGGAGTTTGATGTAAAGGGCATCATAGGATGCATACTTTTTAACAACATACAGGATAGGTTTATACATGAAAACAAAATTTATGTTTCAGAATGCTTGCAGGGGCTTTTAACCAACAATAAAGAAATAGGCACAGTTTCAGTAACAGACGCCAACTTTTATGGCGATAAAAAAATGCTTGAAAACTTTGTCGAAAAAAGAAGAAAGCAATGTTCTGTGTTTTGCGATATAGATGGTGTGTTAGTGAAACACTCCCCTCATTCAACTTGCAACAAAGAAGACAACGAAACCTTGCAGGGAATATCCAAGCTAAAAGAATGGCGAAAAGACGGGCATAAGATAATACTGACCACTGCAAGAAATGAAAAATACAGAGAATGCACCAAAGAGCTTTTGAAAGAAATCGGCGTTTCATATGACGATATAGTAATGAGCCTTCCGTCAGGCCCAAGAGTATTGATTAACGACCACAAGCCCTCTAAGCCGTTTGTCAATCAGGCAAACTCGGTTGAGCTTTGTAGAGACAAGGGGCTTTCTGGCGTGTCAATAGATAAATACATTACCCCAAATGATGTTGATGTCATCAAAGAGTTTGAAGGCGGCTCTTTTGCAAAAACCTACCTAATAAAAGGGGCTGTAAGAAAGCACATAGTAAAAACAAAAGACAACATGGTTCATTACGAGAAGCTAAAGAGGCAATGTGCAGACCTTGAAAGACTAAACTTCTTATGGCCTAGATGCACACCAAATGTTATTTGCGAGAAAGACTGTGAGTTTGATTATTATTTTGATATGGAGCACTTATATGATTACAAGACTTTGGCAGATTATGAAGAGGTAGATAGAATTTACGCACTTGATAATTTGTTTGAAGGTATGAATTCTAAAGTATACTCCATGAGCAAAGAGATAGACGGAATAGGGTGGGTAAATTCTCACCTAGAAAAAAAGATATATCCAAAGCTAGAAAATTATTCAAAAAACAATAAATTCCATTATCTAATAAACTCTGGCGAGGTGAAGATAAACGGCGTTAAATATAAAGGGTTAAAGCATGTTCTTGAAAGCATAGACAAGCACGCCATCAAACCAAAGTCTATCAGGCCTATACATGGAGATTTTACGTTTGAAAATATAATGTGGAATAAAAAAGACATAAAGCTTATAGACATGGATGGCTCCGACTGCTTTGATGCGGCAGAGCTTGACCTTGGCAAAATGTGCCAGTCTGTTTTCTCAAGGTTTGATATGTGGAAGAATAAGCAAGACTTAATACATTCAATCAAAACCCCTATCGAGTTTACATGCAATTCAGATTACTTTGAAATTCACAAAAGCGAGCTTTGTGATAAAGTTATAGAAAAGTGGTCTGAAGCGATTAAAGACGACAAAGAGACAATAAAAATGAAGGGCATATTTTATATGTGCATGTACTTTATTAGATTTGTTCCATTTAGATTGAAGATGGGCGAAGACCACGCTTTATTTGCCTTAATTATGGCTGTAGTATGGTTGTCTAAAATTACCAATAAAAAGGATTCTTAGCTATGGGCATGAAAATATTTTATGACGGCGTAAATATAAAAAAGTACATAGGAGATGTTGATGGAGTGACCACAAACACATCATACATTGCACAAGCCGGAATAACTAACTATAAAGAATTTATGCAAAAAAGCCTCGCAGAGGTTGGAGGGAAGCCTATTTCTTTTCAAGTTACCAGCAGAGAGATTGGGGGAATAGAACAACAAGCAAGATACATATCATCTTTGGGCGACAACGTCTACGTTAAAATACCAATCATTTTGCCGCAGGAAGAATCTACCGGAGAGCTTATAAAATCATTGTCAAAAGAGGGCATGAAAATAAATGTAACGTGCATACATACGGAACAGCAAATAGTGGAGGCTTTTGGGTCCGTAAGCAAAGACTCTAGTTCAATAATATCTGTATTTGCTGGAGGTATATCTGATGCGGCAAACTACCCTAACTCACATATAGAAGCGGCAGTCAAGTTGACAGAAAACCACGACAACATAGAGGTTTTGTGGGCTGGGTGCCAAAGAGTTCTTTCAATAGTTGAGGCGGATGACATGGGGTGTGATATTATTACTGTTCCAGACGGAATATTAAACAAGGCTTCCAGAATGTCGGTTCCTTTGTATGAAACATCCGTTAAAAAGTCAGAGTTGTTTTTCAGCGATGGCGATAAACTGAGGTGGATGGATTTTTAGATAAATGAAGACGGCGGTATGTATACACGGATTGGCAAGAGGAAGCAGCGTTGCCGCTGACGGTGCGTATCTAGAAAAATTCTCTTCCCTTCGTAAGCAAATTAAGAAGTCTGATGTATTTATTCATTCCTGGGACACAGACATAGAACAGGAGCTTCTTGAAATATTTAACCCTGTAAAGAGTATTTTTGAACCGCAGAAAAACTTTGAAAAAGAAATAAGCATGTTTGGCGATATAGACATGTATTCAACAAACACATCTCCAAAGCAGGGGGAAATCTTTAAGACTTTAAGCTTTTTATACTCTAGGATGATGTCTATACAATTAAAGAAACAGACAGAAAATAAAAATAGATTTGAATACGATTGTGTTTTGACATGTAGGTTTGACGTAGGCCATCATAATGGAGGAAGAAATAAGACAAGCCACATGAGGTTTAACAGAAATCTCGACATGTCAAAAATATATCAATCAGACTGGGAGCAAACTGACGCTGGAGCGTCAGACCACTGGTTCTATAGCAATTCAAAAAACATAGACATGATTGGCGACATGTACAATAAACTTTGGGAATACTTAAACCCTGACAGCAAGTATGCGAAGCTATGCAAGGAAGGATGGCCCCTGAGTGACGCTGGCAATGAATTTTCAAACCAGATATTTAAACAAACTCGCTCACACAATTTGAAAAAACTCACCTCTGGTAATACAATACTTGTAAACAATCATTCAATATACAAACACCATTTAATGGAAAATAATATGTGGGATAACGGGAATAGCGTTTTTATTAAGGGGTGGCAAGATGATTAAGCTTATCATATTTGATTTAGACGGTGTTTTGGTTGAGGCCAGAGATATACACTACGAGGCAATGAATCGTGCGTTATCCTTAATAGATACAAAATACTGCATATCTAGAGAAGAGCATCTGGCAAAATATGACGGACTAAGCACTAAGAAAAAACTTTCTTTACTGACAATAGAAAAAGGCCTTCCAGAAAACTTCTATGACGACATATGGAAGAACAAGCAAAAATGCACTCAACAAGTAATAAGAGACACGGTAAAAGACACAGATGAAATACACACTTCAATCAAAAACGATATTGCCGAGCTATCTTCTATGGGCTACAAAATCTACTGTTGCTCAAACTCAATAAAGTCTAGCGTTAGACTAATGCTCTCAAGGGCTGGCTACATAGAGTATTTTGACGAATACTTTTCAAACGAAGATGTAAAAAATCCAAAACCCCATCCAGAAATATACATGCGGGCTATGGTTCATGCGGCGGTAAAACCAAAAGAGACTCTGATTATAGAAGACTCGCACATAGGCAGAAAGGCCGCCCACGAATCTGGGGCTCACGTTATGGGGGTAAAGGGGTTAGAAGAAGTAAAGATAAAGAACATAAAGTCAAACATAGACAAGTACACTTTGAAAAACACAAAAAAAATTCACAAACCAAGGTGGCAAGGAGGAGAAATGAAAGTTTTAATACCAATGGCTGGAGCAGGCTCTAGATTTGAAAAGGCTGGCTACACCTTTCCAAAACCTCTTATAGAAATAAACGGAAAGCCTATGATTCAGGTGGTCGTTGAAAACATAAATGTTGAAGCGCAGCATATATTTATTGTGCAAAAAAGCCATTATGAAAAATACAACTTAAAATATCTCTTGAATTTAATTTCGCCCGACTGCGAAATATTACAGGTAGAAGGTGTTACCGAGGGCGCTGCCTGTACCACTTTGTTAGCCAAGGAGTTTATTGATAACGACCAGCCTTTGTTAACCGCAAATTCAGACCAGTATGTTGATTGGGATAGCAATGAGTTTCTCTACTCCATGCAAGCAGACGGTGTTGATGGAGGTATATTGACCTTTGACTCCGTTCATCCGAAATGGAGTTTTGCAAAGACAGATGATGACGGTTATGTTACGGAGGTTGCAGAAAAGAGACCTATAAGCAAAAGAGCTACGGTTGGAATATACTATTGGAATAAAGGCTCTGATTATGTTAAATACGCAGAAACAATGATTGAAAAAAACGACAGGGTGAATAATGAATTTTATGTTTGCCCTGTTTTTAATCATGCGATAAATGATGGAAAGAAGATAAAAACTTTTGATATAGACAAAGGGTCAATGTGGGGCCTTGGAACCCCCGAAGACTTAAAAACATTTCTGGAGAAACACGAGGAGATATAATATGCTTTATATATCCCACAGAGGAAATACTAACGGCGCAACGCCTGAATCTGAGAACAGCCCTGAATACATAGAAGAAACAATAGGAATGGGCTACCATGTAGAGATTGATGTGTGGGTCATATCTGGGAAAATGCTTTTAGGGCATGATTCTCCGGTATATCCTGTAGAATATGGATTCGCAAGAAACCCTAAAATTTTATGTCATGCAAAAAACCCAGAGGCCCTTAGGTATTTTTCTGGACAACAGGGCCTTCACTACTTTTGGCATGAAAATGATAAATATACCATGACAAACCAGGGAATAATTATAAGCTATCCTGGGTTTACACACGCAGGTCCGAGGACTATAATAATGAAGCCCGAGCATCACAACGGAAAAACCGAAGGGCTCTTTGGAATATGCTCTGACTATATAGGATTATATAAAAAATGAAAAATAGAATACTTGACAACTATCAAAACTCTGATATATTTTATATACAAATTACATTTTACGCGAATTACACCGAAGAGGATGTTTGGGTTTATTATGGCTAATATACTAATACTTGGAGCAGGGGGAATCGGACTACCAATCGCGTCTGCACTAAAGCACGAAGAATACAACCTTGTTCTGTCTGATTACTCTGAGGACGCTATTGGCAAGGCCAAAGAGTTTTTCTTTAACAGAAAGTTTGATTCAGAATGCTCCATCGACTTTCATATTGGTGATGCCAAGACTTATCTTCTACAGAACAAACATGACTTTGACATAGTTGTGTCGGCTTTGCCGTACTACATGAACAAAGAGATAGCTCTTATTTGTGTTAAATCTGGAGTAGCCTACGTTGACCTTGGCGGGCATGTAGACACAACCAATTACATTCGCAAAACTACTGAGGAAATTGGATGCGCTCCAGTGGCTAGCGACCAAGGGCTAGCTCCAGGCTTAGTTAATATCTGTGCCGAAGAGGCTTTTGAAGCTGTTAAGGAAAACAAATACCGTAGTGCAAAAATTAAGATGGCCGTAGGAGGCCTTCCAGAAAAAGTGGGCTTAAATCCTCTGGACTACATTGTTACTTGGTCTATTGATGGTTTGATTAATGAGTATAGGGGAGAGGCAGAAGTTCTGTTGGGAGCAGAAAAGAAGAACGTGCCCACACTCACTGGCCTAGAAACGATGACTGTTGACGGAGATGAGTTAGAAGCGTTTTACACAGCCGGTGGAAGCTCTCACACGATTCAATCCATGCTTAACCAAACCTCTCGTCCCATACCTGACGTTACATACAAGACGTTGAGATACCCAGGACATATGGAAATGATAAAGTGGCTAATGGAAGATATTGAACTGGACACACAAGAGTTGGCGCATCTATTTAAGTATGGCTGCGCTGCTTTGAATGAAAAAGACATTGTTAAGTTCTATGTCGAGGCTACCAACGGAAACCTGTCTTACAAAAGAGAACACACGTTCTATGCAAGTGAAGACTTCTCTGCTATGCAGCGGTCTACCGCATACAGCGCAGCGGCGGCAATTCAGACAATGTATATAAATAGGCCAAAAATCCTGACTGATTTTGCTCTGGACTATTCATACTTCTGTAACGATTTGTTTCATGAGCGTTTCAGAGATGCTTTAAATAGAGACCGGCCAGAGAAAGAGAAAGAGTGGGTGGTCTGATGACGTTTTTCCCACTTCATGTTCACAGCCACGACAGCCTTCTCGATGGTCTTAGTAAGCCTAAAGACATTGCTAAGAGATGTAAAGAGCTTGGGTTAAAAGGATGCGCCCTAACTGACCACGGCGTTCTCTCTGGTGCAGTCAGCTTCGTAGAAGCCATGAAGTCTGCCGGACTAAAACCTATACTTGGATGCGAGTTCTATATTTGTGAGGGCGACCCTACTGACAAGGAGAATAGGACTCGCTCCAACACACACCTCGTCGTGCTTGCCAAGAACAATCAAGGCTGGCAAGACCTAATCGCTGCAACATCCCAGTCCAATCACCCAGACTATTTCTACTATGCTCCAAGACTAGACTTG
>CEUT01063442.1_pt1 | contig 13326 bp, 19 predicted proteins | sample 531401 | NCBI WGS metagenome assembly CEUT01 (sample SAMEA2622821, study PRJEB7988) | marine metagenome | biome: marine biome (ENVO:00000447); feature: surface water layer (ENVO:00002042); material: "saline water (ENVO:00002010), including plankton (ENVO:xxxxxxxx)" | depth 5 m | reverse complement strand
TTTACCAGAGAACGATAAGTTTCTTAATAATCTGCCAACTCTATAGTCTTCATATTTTCCACTCCCGCCGTAAGATCTTAGATGTTTTGTTAAAAACGCCGACGCCTCGTTTCGTGGCAACACCTTCGTAGATCCATCTGGAGATACTAGGGCATAATCAAAGTCGGGGAATAAGCACTCCATAGAAACGAACCATTTTCCCTCCTCTATCTCGGAAACGATTTTTTGCATCCTGTCTCGCTGATCTTTATCGCTCCACTCTGTGTAAATAACAGACGTGGTTAGGATATTGAAAGCGTTGGGTATCTCTTCGGTTTCTGTATCTATTTCGGCCCCATCAAAATCAACGACAACATTGCCGGTTATATGTCCGATAATGTCTTTCTCGTCGTGCATGAAATTGAATGGTTTGTCTTCTGGCGTGTCTCGGGCAGACCACAACTCCTGAGAATCAAACACGTCGTCGTTTTTGTTCCAGCCAGTACTAACCAGAATTGATTTTAGATAGTAAAGATCTATCTGATCCTCATTCTGAGCCAGCGCAACTTCTCCCGCGCTAGAGTTTTGTGCGATTATCTTTTTGAGATTATCGACGTTCTCTTGCGAAGATTCGGGTTTGTATGTCTCTGCAACAGCACAACACGCGATACTGTTTTCTTTTAAAAGAAGATCGCCTAGACCGTCTTTTATTTCAGATTCATATATTTTCATTTTTGGCCTCCACAACGATAATACACAAAAAATAAAATGTTTGGTATTTATTCAGAAAAATCGAACACGTCGGCAAATGTGGAAGCGTAAATATATCGCATCTCGGATGTGTTGGGACGCCTATTATTAGCGTATACAAACGAATCCGTTTTTGCAGCGACAACGGAATTAAACTCCTCAGACGGCTTTGTGCCCATATCTAACAACTGTTTAACTATCTCCGGAGTAATTTCCATATACGGGGTCATACTAGTCAGCACACACATCTTTAAGTATTCCAACTGGTCCACTTCCGCCTTGTTTAAACTTCTAGCATTCTTCTTGTTAAAATGCGCCAGAGCTATCGGAGACAGAACATCTGATATTTGTGATTGAGCATCCATTGCCCACAAAGTAGCCGTGGTTGCATCTCCACTACGAGGAAGTACCCGCTTTTTCTTTCTCTTCGTCTGATCTTTAGAAAATCTTGGACGACCATTTGGTTCCTCTGGGTCATACTGCTCACTATTGTCAGGCTCACTCTTTTGGTCAATTTCGGGAGTTTGTGGTTCCTCTGCTGGTGACGGAGGCAACCCTAGTTTTTCTAAATACTCATCGGAATCAAGAATGTCTTTTGTGAGAGAAATCTTAGCGACATCATTTACATGCTGAGGATTGTGATACGGTCCAGCCTTCTTGGGAGCGCTAACATCATTGTTTCGCTCTCTTTCTTCTCTGCGAACACGAACTCTCTCGATACTGGGAAGCTCTCTAAATCTTTCAAGCAGTGTTTCCTGAGAGATAATATCTCTGTCTGCTAGCTGAATAAGAAGCTGTTTTTCGGCAGCTTCGTCAGAAAGTACGATAGAGTCAAAATGAATTTCAGCAGGAAAACGGAATCCCATGGCCTTTCGGATCATTTCTATTTCATGTCTCCAAAACTGACACAGAATTTCACGACCATATTCAAGTCGCTCGATCAGAGTTTTGAGAGACACGTAGTTGTTAGTGTATCCGCCACTAGTAGAGGCTCCGGTCAGGGTGGGGGGAATACCAAGCCCTGCATAAATGCTTGTAAGAACCGGTTGATACTTTTCTGCACCTAAAAATCTGTAGACCTGAGACTGACTTTCCGAGAACTTCAACTCTGGACCCCAAACAAGGTCCATAGTTCCTCCGCCAACATTGCTAGCCAAGATATCTCTCAGCTTGTTGATGGCGGCTTTAGTGGGAATAATCTTATGATCCAAATCGCCCACAGTCCAAAGGCGAACGTTAGAAATTGCTCCATCTAAGGCTGCTAAATCTGCCAGCTTCATCTTTTCCAACATCATAATGTCGTCAAGAATAGCATAAATCATCGGGTTGGCCCACATGAGCCAGTCATCTTTTTTATAATAGTAAAATCCAACCTTGTCTGAGTCTAGTGGAATTTTTCTCTCACCTTGGCCAAGTCTTTTTTGTAGGTCAATAGGCAAGGTTTTGAAAACGCTTTTGTTGGTCGTGGAGCTATTTACCAACGATTCCGATGTATATTTGGAAAGGTTCAAGTTGTATTGTGGCTTACCGATGGTATGGGTTCCATAATCGGCCACCTCAACGGCGAGAGGGTTTAGAAAATCATAAACCCAAGGAACTTCTCTGCGAGGCACTTTGATATCGGATAGCTGCAAGTCTGCACCGCCAGACCTTTTGAGTTCCTGTTCCTTTTGGCGATTTATCTTTGCTGTTCTTCTTTGAACAACCACATTTCCACACCGATATAGGTAGTTCAGAAATCTTTCCGATCTATCAGCACCATTAACCTGAACAAACCATTTTCTGTAAAACTTTTCTATGGTTTTATTGGGATGGACTAGTGTTAATCCTTGCGCAGCAAAGTCACTCATCAGATCGATAACGTTTCGTATGATTCCAACTTTGTCATACGCCTGCATACTCATCTTTATGATGCGCTTTTGGCGGTTCGAGACAGACTCACCCGGACGAAAATTGTCGTAGTCTTCTCGTAAAAAGCTCGTGCGTACAGAACGGTTAGGCTCGATATCTATGTAGCTAGTTCTTCTACCGTATGCTACGGCCTTCTGGATACCGTCGTAAGCCTCTATGTTGTCGGCTGTTGACTTGTAGGCTTCTTGTCTTTGAGAGTCGCTGTCCCATGTTCTGTAGAGTGACGAGTCGGACATTTCTATTGTTCTCCAATCAATGGTATTGCTGATGCGATTAACAATACTACTATACACAAACTAGTAGATGTTCTGCATTTTTTCAGCAAACCAAGCCGGACCATGATAAAGTTGGCTATTATCAAGTCTGGAGCTGGTGTCAGATTTTGCAAACCCGCCAATAGTATTAAATTCAGAAATGGACTTTTCTACAGACATGCATCTAGCGGACATGTTAGCCATTAGTAGAGACGAGTATCGGTCTTTGCGTAGCCTGCTTTTTTTACCCGCAGCGACTTTTATCTCCGGCGTGTCCCATCGCTCTCTACCAGTCGACGTTTGAGTCAGGACAATCATGGACAACTCGTCCTTAAGTTCTTCTATTTCCATGATGCAATCTTCAAGCGTATCGTACTTTCTACCCGACATCTTGTCGTGCTCTATAGAAAGTCCAATACTAGCCGCATCAAAGAAGGGAAACAAAAGAATTCTGTCTTCAAAGTCTTTCCTCAGTCCATGATTAGCTTCTGCGAGCCAGTCCGCTCTAGCAAACTGACACAATCTTAATATATGAAGTCCGGAATGATCATCTGTGTCTTTCGCTTTGTTTTCGTCTATAGTCGGCCAAATAGGGACTTCACCTTCCGGAATCTTATCTTTATCGTGCAAAGCTTCCATCACGGCTATACCGCCCCCCTGAGCGTCGAGCGCTATCTCAGAACAGGGAAACACTCTCATAAGCTGTCTAATCTTTTTTGCACAGTATGAATAAAAATCATCCTCGTTGACTATTTTTGATTTAAGTCTATCTTTATGTTGCTGTCTATTCGTTGTCCAACAGTGGACAATCCTTCGATGGTCGCCCCTAACCTCTAACACGACAATGCTAAAGTTGTCAACTTCAGACGCCGGGTCAACGCCAAAAACATATTTTTGATCCGGGGAACCTTTTAGCATAGATTCAAAGGATATCTCACCGGAAGGAAGAGATACCGGAGCGGTGGGAGATGTTGTGCAAGATTCGAGTAAGCTACGCTTGAAAAATCCCTGACTGTCGGTCGTGAAGCAGGCACCATACTCCATGTTGTATATGCCCGAGTGGACCGTAGCCTTTGCTCGGCTAACCTGACCCTCATCCATGAAACCTTCCGGAAGCGTGTCCACCGGCATCCTAATTACGGAATATTCTCTCCAGTCAAAATCTTCGGGAACTTCTCCTGTGAACACTTCCTGCAATTTGCTTATGTTTCCGCCACTATTTACTATGTCTCTATACTGCTTCCAATAATCGGCAAAATGATTAAAGTCATAATATGCAGTTCCAGAAAGAATGATCTGGTTGGACTTTTCTATAGTAGATGCCGACTTCTCAGCGACATCCATGCCCAGCTCTAGCATTTTCTTTTGTCTAGCTTTACTTCTAACCTTTTCTGAAGGAGAGGCCGCCACTGAAGCAAATCCAGCGACCACGTTTTCAAAAATGTCACGAGGAATAGATGCAAATTCATCCGCAATAATGTCGTTCGCTCTTTGGCCTCTGATTTTAGAACCATCCCCAAGAGGGAGACACGTTATAGTGCTGTCATTTATATGCATGACACACCGGTCAACATCTCTTCTGGGACCGCTGTTGCTACCACATAAATCTCTCAGAATCGGAGCGTTTTTCCAGATGGTGTCCATGTACTCAAACAAAACTTTAGACTGTCTGAAAGCCGCACCAACTACCACTATCTTTCTTCGTGGCATAAAAAGCGCTCTAAGCATGGGATATACTGAAAGTATAAACGATTTACCCATACCCCGAGAGCCGATGACCATGGGGAACTTTCTGTTCCAAATTTCATGCAGTATCAGAGACTGGAAGGGCAACAGCTCTATGTTAAGAATCGACTTACATACGAAGGAGAAGTACTCCGGACGTACCATAAGCCAAGCTATACGCTCTAGTAAATCGTCTCTGTTGGAGCCGCTAACTACAAAATCCATGGGATTAAATAGTTGCGACTCATCAACCTCAATTCCAAGCCAAGCGTCTTCTACTTTGCTGATATCTTGTGTCATTTATTAGATTCAGCCTTTAGTTTTGGCGATGTCCGAATTAAAAACGGAAACAGAGTAGACTTGGAGCCGCTGGCTTCTTTGTGATCTAGTTCTGCATCTTCCGGCTCAATCTTGTTGATCTCGGCAATAGTGGGCATCGGTTTCGATGTGTCTATTGCCCATTCAATGCTCCTCTTTTTTGTCCACTTGAGCATTCTCCTGACCGGAACAATCAGATTAAACGTTTCGCCAGATCCTCTTACAAGCATCCCAACATACTTGCCATCTTTCAGAAAGACGCCCCCACCCGATGACCCCGGAAAAGCGGTAACAGTAGTCTGATCGAACACTGTACCGTCTCCGGAGCCAATATTTAATACTCTGCCAACTTGGGACATTATACCATTTGTCATAGAATTAGCTCCAGCCTGCCCAAGAAGCGAACCGACGTGAAGCAGGGGTTCACCAATCTCTACATTTTGTGCCCCTAGATAAAACTCTGTGTTTTGATCAACAAAGCCCCTTTTTCTGACCATTAGGAGAGCCAAGTCCTCACCGTCTGTGGCATCAGAATACAGAATAACCTTGGCGTCCATTTTTAGCTCACCTACTTTTCTGCCACCCTCTACCAACTCTTTAACAACTTGAGCATCTTTGAACTCAATAACAGTCTTGTTTTTACCCTGTCCGTCAATCACGGTACGTGTAGATCTTAGCCCGTCTACCACATGAGCGCAGGTCCAAACAAAGTTAACCTTGACTTTTTCTTTTGCATCCTTGGTTAGAGCCATTTCTCGTGAAATGATAACTCCGGAACCCTCAGAACCGCCAGCTTTGATCGTCACACTCACGTCTTGTAGGTGTTGCGCGACCTTGTTTTGAGCAAGAAGCGGACAAGAAAAAACTATAACAAATAGCGTCGACAAAAAAAGGCGATTCATAATCCTTCCCTTCAGTGACCCAGTATGAAGTTTTTAACCTTAAGATTCCTTGGGTCATCGAAGAAACCTATAAGTAACGTTGCTAGTCTGGAAACAATTTTTTCCTCGTCGTCTTCCCTCGGGTTAACATAAAGCAGAGAAAATGCGGCGTGCAGTATTTCGTGTAATAGCGTATCTCTAGTAACAGACACAGCGGTTCCGCAATAAACTCTGATTCTTTTTCGTTCGTTGTCACAATCCCCGTATGCTTCTCTTTCCCTAAATAATGCGTCCGACATCACCTCTATTGTGTATTCGTGTCCCAATACATAAGCCACGGTTGGTAATTTTTTATTAGTCGACGCCATCTTTATTCCCTGTATAGAAAAGCTCATTGAGTCTTTTGAATAGACTATTGCAGACTAAAAAAGCACTGCCTTTGTCTCCGCAAAAGATAATTTTCGTGTCGTACCAAATTTGAAATTCTAGTAAACATTTAAGTAGATACTTGCCCGTAACTTTGACCTTGGATCTTGCATTTTTGGGAACGCGAGAGCCTTCGGGGTAGTTTAAAAGAGCATTCATATCAAATTCACATATAATAAATGAAAAATCAAAATCTTTCATTCTCTCCATTTCTGCTTGGAAGGGTTTCTTTTTCCGTCCCAAGTTCATAGCGATTTCTGAAGTACAAGCTTTTCTTTCTACGCAAACAACGTCCTCGAAACCTTTTAGGGTGTAATCGCCCGTATGCAAGGTGTTAATCTCCATACCATCACATCTATCGTATGGGGAAAAAATCCATCCATCCTGCTCTCTTGTGTCTTTTATTACAGTATAATTACGCATTTAGCCTATTCGCTCGGTGTAGGAGGTTCCGGGGTTGGTGGGGACGGCTCTGGTGCTGGTTCTGGTGCTGGTTCTGGTGCTGGTTCTGGAGTGGCTGTACAGATGGCAGCAACTTGGCGCGTACCGTGATCGTATGACATTTGTAAACAGCCCGATTTTCTACGAGGTTTAAATTTATCGTACAAAATATTAAAACACTCCCCGTCTATATTTTCAATATGGATTGTTTCTCCGGGATTAATGTTGTTAATTTTGTTTTCCGCATCCGTTAAGTGATCCGAGTGAAGTGTCGGCTGCTTGTCAAACATTTGATTAACCTTTCTTGATTATTTCTAGAAAATAGCTTATATAGTGGTTTTCTTTGCCATTAATGTCTTCGTGGCAATTTCTACACAGAGTTATACCGTTATCTACATCGAATCGCAGGGAAGAAGCCGATGCCCATTTCATTATGTGGTGTACGTGTAGCCTTACTTTTCTCCCCTTAGCTTTACACATTTGACAAGTAAACTTGTCCCGCTTTAAAACTTCGGTCCTAAACTGTTTGTAAGCTGGATCGTTGTAATTTCGTCTCATTTATGTCGTGCTCCACCATTCTTTGTGCCAGTTCTGTGAAAGAAATCTCAGGTTTCCACCCTAAGTTGGATTTTGCTTTCTGCGGAGACCCTAGCAAAAAGTCCACTTCTGCCGGTCTGTAAAATTTTGGATCTACAACAACATAGTCCTTCCAGTCTGATTCTCCGATGTGTTCAAACGCCACGCTTAAAAAGTCCTTGATAGAATGTGTTTCGCCGGTAGCCACAACATAATCTTCAGGATTTTCTGATTGTAACATCATCCACATCGCGCGAACGTAGTCTTCTGCGTGTCCCCAGTCTCGACGTGCCTCTAGGTTGCCTAGACGTAACTTTGGCAGTTCTGGTTTGTTTAACGGTCTTCCGTGAATCCTAACCATATCTTCGTGTTCTGGTAGTGCAATCCCTGTCGAGCCAAATTCGCAACCTTCTAGCCACTTAACGTAATCACCAATCCATTTTGTAATTTTCCGTGTGACAAACTTCTCGCCCCGTCGTTCACTTTCGTGATTAAACAGAATACCACTACACCCAAACACACCATATGAATCTCTGTAGTTTCTTACCAGATGATGGGAAGCCAGCTTGGCTATGGCGTATGGGCTTTGCGGGGCAAATGCGGTTTTTTCGTCCTGATACTTGACACACAGCCCTTGACGACCACACCCGTTGTTACACGGCCTTTTGTCAAAGTTTTTACCAAACATTTCGCTACTACTGGCCTGATAGAACTTAATTTTATCTAGTCTTCCAGAATACCGTATAGCTTCAAGTATATTCAAGCATCCTCCGGCGGTCACATCCCAAGTCAGAGACGGCTGGGTAAAGGATGTGGCAACGTGAGATTGCGCCGCGAGGTTGTAGATTTCATCGGGCTTGTGCTCTTTGATGATGTTTGAAACGCTAAAAGCGTCTGTTATGTCTCCTTCGACAACATTAATTTGGGGCAGGATATGACTAATTCTTTGAAGTGTGTCTACACTTACTCGTCGCGTGACTCCTACAACATCATATCCTTTGTCTAGTAAAAGCTCGGACAGATAGCTTCCGTCTTGTCCCGTAATTCCGAAAATAATTGCCTTCATATAGTCCTATTCCTTTATTGTTTCCGGTGTTAAAAATGGCTGATCTACCTGCCCATCTTCAAACGTCATGTATTCTGACAAACGTTCTTTCTCGGCGTTCATTGCTAATCGCATCTTTTCCATCTCTATACCCAAATCGCTACGATATTGAGGATCAGTTGCAATTTTCTTCACAAGTGATGCGAAGGTTAGTTTTGAGTCTTCGATAGCTTTGACTCGCTGCTCCCTCGTGCCCTTGAGATCCTTGAGCATTGTCGCCTTGCGCGCTTGGAGATCTTTGTAGTCTTTAGAGAGGGTTTCCTGAGAGGCCCGCATAACGGCCACCTGACGCTCTAGATTGATCACTAAATCCATGTCCCGCTGGTCTTTGTCTCTGCTTTTCTCTTCTCGCACCAATCTTTCAGCTACTACTATCTCGTTCTGATTGTCTCGTTGTGCTTTTAATATACGGTTCATCAGGATTTCCAGCTTGATTGTGTCAATAATTTGCATTTCTTCTGTATGAAACACATCGTCCTTGAACTGGCTCCACATCTTTTTGAAGTGAAACTCAAACATCTCTAACTCTTCACTGGAAAATTGATTAGACAACTCTTTATAGTAAGGCTTCTCTTTGAGTTCATTTGCAACAGCCGCCTCTTTTTTCTGTTTGGCTGAAAAGCCTATATTTTTTCCTATCCAGTCTCTGATCGAGTCAGGGTCACGATCTAGTTTTTTAGCTATGGATTCTGGAGAAAGAACCTCGGCATTCGCCTCGATAAAAGACATTTCTTCTGTAGAGAATCTACCCTTCTTCATCATACTCTCCATTGATAATCTTCTCAATCACCTCGATAATCATGGCCTTACGGCCTTTGGGCAAAGGAGCGTTTGTTTGTAATCTTAAGTAATCACCGCGTAATTCTGAGGGGAGCTTTTTGTCTATGAGTTCAATCATCTCTGCCATGTGGGCATTTGAGATTGTTTCATCTTCTGTAGAGAGTGAGTACAGGGCGGCTATGTCTATTGGCTCAAGAATGCTCTTTTTACGGTCTTGTATTTTCTGGGCGTTGCCGTAATCAAATCTGTAATAATTATCTCGTTTAAAATTCTTCAATCTGTTGTTGATGTGGGCGTACATGAAGTTTTCAAGAGGTTTGCTAGAGTCGTACCTGCTTAGTGCCTCCACACCCATCAAGAATGCTTCCTGCTCAATATCATCTATCTCATATGAGGCAAAAACAAACTTGGGGGCTAGCTTTTTGCAGACTTTCAGAATTGTTTCTACAACATAGTCCTTGTCTAGGTCAGTGGGTATTTCCATTTTTCCTTGCCTTCTCTCTTTCTTCAAATAGTTGTCCGTCAATTATATGTGGGGGCGATGGTCCAGCCCATTCTGAAGAGTTTGACATACCTTCTAAATCGGGCGACTCCTCGGGGTCTGGGATATTTAGTTCAAATGAAACTGCTTTAGACAGAGAATCGACGCTCACCGCCCGTAGTTTCGTTTGGATTTGTTTCGATTTCTTTTTGCTGCCCATGTTCCATTTCTCCTGTGATAAAAAGTAAAGCTTGCTATATACCTTATATTACACCAAAATCGGTAAATTGGCACAATAAACCACCGCAAAGGGTCGATTGGGGGCGAATCAGGGTCATGTCGGATACAATTGGGTAAGACATAATTGATATTTTTTCTGAATTGTGTTTACACCACCCCCCGATTTTTCCCTTCACGGCGGGGGGTCCGTGGTGAACAAAAAACCCCCACCGGCAAAAACTTTCCTCCTTTTTTTGATTTTATGCTCAAGAGTATTGACTATTGTGGTCGATATAGTATAATACTCGCATACAAAACAACAATTCAAAACGAAGGAAGTACAATGAGCATTCTCAACCGCAGCGTAAACCACACCACGTTCTCAAACGGATACACCGCAAGCGTGGTGCGATTCTCTGACCACGATTATGAGATAGCCGTAATGTACAACGGCAAACTGGTGTACGATACGCCAGTAACCGCCGACGTTGTTCGCTGCGAGACTCGCGCACAGGCTGAGTCTGTAGTCGATAGGATTATGGACCTTCCTCCGAGGGACGGTGTACGTAAGCACATCGGGCCAATCGGCACGGTATAACATAAATGCGTGTTGTTGTAAGCGCAAGTCCTTTCCCCGTAAGGGGTTAGGGCTTACCGCGCTGCCCCGCAAGCTGTAAGTACTTTGGTGGTAATGACTTAGGGCAATCTTAAAAAACTTTCCCAAATACTTAAAGAATAGCCTGTACATGGTCGATAATATACTATAGAATACATCATCTCAAGTTTAGTTTCTTTTGTTCGGGAGTTTTGAGATGGACGACTTTTTTTGCCAGATTCAGTGTGATGAGATGGATGCTCAAGAATACCACATGGCTCAGGAATGGGCCGCTGAATGTGAGCGTGAACGTTGGGAACTTTGGGCGTGCGTTGACGAAGTAGAGCAACGCGAAGAAGATTGGCGAGAGTTTTGGGCTGAGGTGCGTGATGCAGGAAGAAACTAAACAATGTGTGATCGCTCTGATTATGGGGCTTTTGGGTTTTGGTGGATGGTGGTATCTGATCATTTGTTTGCAGAATATGGGAGTTTGAATATGTTTTACATTGCTTTCGATGGCTTCGATCTTTTCCAGCTTCACTTTGAGACCCGCGAGGCTGCACAGAAGCACCTCGATGACAACTACATGAAGCTGGCACGCCATTGCCAGTATTGTGTGGCGGTTTACGAGAAATGACGTAACCCGTTGCCCTGTAACGACTTAGGTCGTTCGGGGCTGCCGCCCAAGCCGTAAGTCTTTACCATATAACGACTTAGGGCAATATTGGAAAACTTTTAAAATCAGAGGGTAAAATCTAAGGATATCTCTGGACATGGTCGATAATCTATGATAGAATACCCATATGACAAGCAACAACGAAAAAGGAAACCAAATGACTGACCAAGAACGATATCAGCTACACCTGAAACTGACCCGGATTCTGCGGCCTGATTATTTTATCTCTTTTGAGTGGTGGGAAATTCTTGTGAAAAATGCAGAAGAGGAACTGAAAAGCTAACGGTTGAGCTTGCAATCTGCCGATAATAATAGTACAATCCACACTTCACAAGTCAATTAGAGGGTTTCAAAGATGGTCGAGATTATTGTTCACACGCCAAACGGTTGCGAGATTCTTCCCGTCGATATGTCACACGTCGAGGATGGCAACATAGATGCCGCTGTGATGATGGTGGTAAATCGCCACTTCGCTGAGGATGAGGTATTATCAGCCCGGTGGCATTTTGCGTAATCTTCGCAGTGTCTCACCTTACATTTTCCGACATAGAGCAGAGGGTAAAATGATCGCATCTTTTCAGGAAGTCATGATTTACATCGTTTTCGCTGGCGTGTTTCTTTGTGTTATGCAGTGGCTACAGGATAAAGGGGCTTTTTGACATAACTCATTACCCTTAAAGGGTTTACGCCCAGCGGGGCTGGCCGCGAAGCCGTAACTCCTTTGATAGCAACGACTTACAACAACTTTGGGAAACTTTATAATTCTTTGCCGAATAGATGGCCCGCAGGCTTGCAAAATGACGATATATATAGTACAATACCCGCATAACGAAGTCAATCACTTTTGGAGGTTTTAGAATGACGTTTCACGTTCAACACTACAGTCGGCACTGGGCAGTCCGCGTTTTCAATTCTGCCGGTGAAGTCGTGCAGGTTTGGACGGGCAACGCGAGCAATCGCGGCTGGCTGAAAGAATGTCAGCAAAGGGCAAAAAAAATGTGCGAACACGCTTGACACCCTTCGCCCTGTGTGGTACAATTCCCGAGTTCCAAGTCAATCACTTTTGAAAGGTCTACCATGAACAGCTTCGCAACTCAGCTTCACTCTGACGAATTCGCCGCCGACTACGAAGCCGCCGCAGAAATGCGGGAGCGGGAAGATCTTTACAGTACCATTTCGGACCTATCGAAAGATGTACAGGGGTTCCGTGTCCGCTTTGATTACATGGCGATGCCGCTGGAGCAATTGCGTCTTGAGTGGGCGTACTGGTGTGCGGAGTCTGATCGTCGCAGCGAAGAATATTTGGACTATCTGTATATGGACGCACAGATGCCTGTAGAGGAAGATGCGTTGGTAGACGAGTGGGAAGAGGTTTACAATTCCTTCGGCCTTTGAGCCGTAAACCCTTACCCCGTAACGACTTAGGTCGCCGGGGGCTGCCGCGCGAGGCGTAAGTCCTTTGACACCAACGACTTACAACGATTCTGGAAAACTTTTAAAATATTCCACAAAAAGATGATGATACCCCTTGACAAATGCCGATATATATGATATACTTAAAGCATAACAAACAAAGGTAAAATAATGATTCAAATGACTTTCACAAACGACAACGGCAAGACCATCAGCATCATCACCGATAAGCGGGACATTCCCGCACACGTTGAGCGAATGGATGAGAAAGAATTTTTCTGGATAAAAACAGATATTCTTTAAAGATAGGTATTGACAAACGCCGATACTTATGGTACACTTAACACATAACACAAACGAAAGGTTTTAAAATGAAGTATTTCAACGTCAAAGCAATCTGCCCCTGTACTAATCGCCCAACTACGTTCATGCATGTAGGTCGTGACCGGCTACGACAAAACGAACACGGTGAAACGGTGTTCCGATATAACGATTTTCATGATAGCTGCGAGGTTATCAGTGTCGCGGAGGTTTCGCAAGCGAAGCTGGACGCGATGGAATCTTACTTCAAGCGATACGGTACAGCCTGCGAATAATCTCGCACATTTGAAAAAAACGCTTGACATTCGGCCTCTATGGTGTATAATCAAGGCACAACCACTTCACTCCCGAAAAGGAAAAAACCATGAGCAAGTCCTTCGAAGACATCAACGACGAACTGACCATCCGCGAAGAGGCATACGAACTGCAACAGTTGGAAGATTTTATTTTTGAGGACGAATCTTATTCGGAAGAC
>CEUT01046624.1_pt1 | contig 13340 bp, 10 predicted proteins | sample 531401 | NCBI WGS metagenome assembly CEUT01 (sample SAMEA2622821, study PRJEB7988) | marine metagenome | biome: marine biome (ENVO:00000447); feature: surface water layer (ENVO:00002042); material: "saline water (ENVO:00002010), including plankton (ENVO:xxxxxxxx)" | depth 5 m | reverse complement strand
TTGCCATTTAGTATTGTGTTGAAGGCAATGTCATTATAGGGTAAGAAGATGAGCAGGTGAATCCCCTTGTGCCACTAGAAGAACTGTTCCACCCCTACAGGTTCTCCGAAGGAATAATCATAAGTAAGAGCATCGTGGCAAACATAATGTGGATGAGTAACAGGAACTCCCAATCTTTTGCACAGTTCTTGGTGATTATCTTCCATCATTTCTACAGCATAGAGCATATTCTCAAGGATATGTTCTTCACTATGATATTGCATCAAACGATTCTTCATTCCTACCAGAAAGTTACCACATCCAGCAGAATTATCAATAAACGTACTCTCTGGATCTTTTAACAATTCAATATCAATATCATCAATCATATACTCAACAAGTTCCATCGGCGTGAACACTTCTTGAGTTACCTTGATACGTTCATCAGAACGCTCAATAGTAGATCCAACTTCCTGATTGTGCTTGTTTTTAGACATTTTGTTCAAGGCAGTTGATGTAAGTGGTGATGAGATCGTTCTTACCAAAATGATAACGACCGTTGCATTGTGTTGCCGCTTCTCTGAACCTATCGGCAAACTTTACAAGGTTTTGTTTTACCTCATCATTACGAACTTTGAGGAAGTGATGACCTTTTGCATAGTGAACAAAGTTCTCTGTTTTAACTCTACCACTGGGTCCACAACCATACTCTCCCACGAAAACATCTGCTTCTGATCTTCTTTCATAAGGTAGAAATTCAAAATCAGGATGAGTACGAAGCATCGGGATCTTTTCCCGCTGTTCCTCTTTTAGTTTCCACTTTTGGTACACGGCATTGATACCGCCAGGGAACGATTTTGCATCACAATCTTCATCGTGAGTGCAATGTAAGTTGGCAGAGATCTTATTCAATGAGGAAGGTTTCCGCATCGAAGTAGGAAGAACGAAACGAATATCGTTCGTAACTGCCGAAGTTTTATTGAGAAACTTGATGGCAAGATTACCACCAACTCCGTAGGGAGGATTGCCAATGGCAAGAGTGAATCGCTTCATATAGGTATTATATCATTCAAATTTGATCGCAACGGTAAATCGGTGTCCACTTCGGAAACTGGTTGCACGATGTAGGATACTTGCATCAAAATAAACTAATCTATTCGGTTGTGGAACAATTCCACGAATCTCACCATCAACGTAGAATTGTGTTTCCCCACCATCATCAGGTATCCAACCTTCATTTGGATAGTATAACATAGTAATACCATCATCTGCATCAACGTGAAAGTATGGACGTTCTGATGATGCAAAGCAGTTAATATACATTTCACACAATTCTTTGCCATCAGAATATGGTGCAGTTGCATATCTCATCAACTCATAGATGTCCCTTCTAGGATCTATCAAATGTGCCATACCTGTTGGTGGTAGATCTTCTCGATCTGTTTCACCATAATGGTACGCAGCATTTTCACAATAATCTAACACAAATTCGTGTTGATCTGGTGTAAGTAACTTATCAACGACTTGAATCATATGATGTAACTTCTAGATTGAAAGATAGTGTAATTCTAGGTATATCCAATACTCTTTGAGGAATAACTCGATGCTCAAGATAACAAGGGAACATAATTAAAGTTCCTTCTTCTACCCAGTTCGGAGTATAATAATCAGAAACATATTCAGAGTCTAGAACAAGACTGTGCTGTCTCAACTGTCCCACGGGATCACGAAATTCTGCTGGTGTATGTACTCCTTTCTCGTATGAAAGATAGTGAATACAAGAGAAGTGATGTATTGCCATAGGATGTGAAATATGATCATGGAGTTCTTGATAACTCCCATCCTGGTAATAATTATACCAAATATCATCACCATAATCCCATGATGCTTCTCTATCGAAAAACTTTTCGATTTCTCTATCGTATAATGATTTAAGTAGACCATCATACTGATCTAGAACTTCCTTTCCTTCAGGTTCTCCATCAAAAGAAGTTTTAAGATTATCTGTTGCCCATCCTTTTGGGATTTTAAGATCTGGAAGGACTTCAGTAATTTTAGGAATAAGTTCTTGCTTCAGAAATTCATTCTGATCGATCTTTGTTTGGTATATTGTAATAGGAAATATATCTAAAGCTCTGATCATCCTTCAAAAGCAACAAACCGATCCTACTCACATTTTAAGGATCTGTCAAGTCTTCCATTTCGGAGCGTTAGGAAATCTTTTATCTAGTTCTGCTTGACACCGATCAAGAGAATCTTGCATCCAATCATCCTCCCACACAACAACTCCGTGTGGTGCATGTTTCATACCTTTATACATTCTTTTCAAACGCAAAGAACCCCTAATCAATAGGAGTTCTTTTTCGTTTAATGATTCCATACAGAAATCAGAGTTCTACTCTAGTTATGATAGTGTGAGAGATGTAGATCCAACACCATTTACAGTAAATGTTAATGTTGATCCAACAACACTAATCTGTACTGGATCTCCTGTACCGCTTGTAAAACCGCCTGTAGCAGTTGTAATGCCTTGGGAGTTCTGTGTATCCAAACGTCTCCAATCAGCGCCGTCATACACCTGTATCTGGTTAGTGCTGCTGTTTGCAACCATTGCACCAACGTCATCAATCTGAACACGTTGGGTGTTATTTACAACTGGCAATCTCAAGAAACGTTCATCATCGTCAACGTTATGAGCACCAATGCAACTAAAGTCTGCTGCACAAGTTGGTTCCGCAGTACCAACACCAACAGAATTGAAAAGTGCATCTGATCTGAAAGCATCAAAATCAATTCCAGTGCTTAATTCTGTAGTACCAATTCCGACACCATTTGAAGAAATAACTACCGAAGCATTTCCACTTCCAACTTGAAGAGATGCTGCTGGGGCAAGAGTCCCAATACCGATACGATCAGCAACAGTGACATCACCCAGAAGTTGAAGATCATTGAAGGTGGATATTCCAGATGTTGCGTTTATGTTTTCACCATCTCTAACAACATCATCAAGATCTAGACCTGCAATAGTAGAAGAATTGGTAACATAAAGATCAAAAACAGTGATACTTTGTCCAACAGAGACATTATTTCCAACATTGAGATCTGATGTAACAGAAGCATCACCACCAACGTCTAACTTTCTTGTTGGTGTAGTAAGACCAATTCCTAATCTGCCTTCATAAGTTAGAACCATCAATGGATCTGCTGGTGTTTGACCATAGAACCAGTTGAAGTTTCCAGTGTTAATACCTGCAAATCCATAATGCAGATAAGTATTTACATTTCCAACACCTTCGTTTATAATATCAAAATCTTCATATCCACTGTAAGGATACAGATTACTTGGATTTCCAAACTGAATAGATCCCGAAGTATTGCTAGTAACACCAGTTCTACTTACAGTAATCTTTGCCAGATCATCATCAGAAGAAACAAGTATAGATGAAATTCCTACACCTTTTCTGATGTGAAGATCGGAGAGAATATCAAAGTTTTCTGTACCAATACCTACATCACCTGTAGAAATAAGTCTAGTTGTAACTGTTGATGTTCCAACTGTAGATGTACTTGCAACCAGATCATCAATACTTACTCTGGCATCTGAAGTAAGATCTCTAGCAGTTGTGGCAATACCTACAAGGTTTCCTGTAACATCACCAGTTAAGTCACCAATAAATCCAGATTGTGCTTCAATATCACCAGTGAGGTTCAGACTGTCTGGAATGTTTGCATTGGATAATTGTGGAACTCTGGCAGTAGCAATAGTTCCTGTTGCGATATTATCTGCGTTTAATTGAGTAATACTCTGCCCAATACCAGTAAATCCACCAGAAGTGGTGATACCAGTAATAACAACATTACCAGTATCATTGATACGAACACCACCTTCAAAGAAAGCATTGGTCTTATTGTTTCCACCAATTTGGAAGGTATCTCGGGGATCTGTGGTGCCCACTCCCACATTTCCTTGTGAGTAGATACTGGTAAATCCAAGACCTACGTCAGTATCAATCCACTGGGATGTTGGTAAGTTTTGGAGACTGCCACCATCACCATAATAAGTGACAACTCCAGCAGAAGCATGGCGAATAATTCCATTGCCAATACTAACTCCAGTTGATACAACAGAATCTGCATCCAATGATGCTATCGTTGCATTTCCACTGATGGTTAATGTTGGCGATCTTAATTCGCTTGCGGTGGCGAAACCAGTAACACTCAAATTCCCACGAACATCCAGTGCTTCAGTAGGAACCGATGTCCCAATACCAACCAGACCAGTAGGACTTACGATTAGATTATCATCATCAACCTGTACGCCATTGCGGAAGTTGAATTGCTTTCTTATATTCGCCATCTTATATGGTGATTTTTATCTATTTATCCTATTTCAACGACAGTATCTTTTTTCACATCAATCATAATAAACTCCATTGGTCGTTGACTTAAATTGTATCCTTCGTGAGTTACATCCATCACTGGATATACTTGTGCCTGCCCCTCTTTCCATACAACTTTCTTATCATCCCAAATCATAAAGCAATGATATGGATGTGGGATTGAAAGTGGTAACTGAATTCGTTTATACTGCTCGGCATATACATCAGGATCTCGATGTGGATTGAGAATAGTTTCTGGAGCAAATATAGAATAAGTAGAGTATAAGATTTCTTCTTTCTCGTAAATATCTACAATATTTTGAGGCATTAGTCTCTTACGAATAGAAACTCGTTTACCTACACCTTTCAACCAAGAAATATAGATCTCTTTATTGCAATATCCATTCGATGTTGGTGCTTTCTTTAGCGGAAACTTGGTGTACTTTGCCCAAATGTAAATATCAGAAAGATCTTTTCTAGTAATCATGATTTATGGAATAATGCAGTAATGTGATCTTTAGGTAATGCTAGTTTATATTCTCTACCTGCTTCCAAATATGTATAATCAAATCTCTTGAACTTTTTATCATTTACATGAATTGGTGGACGATTAAGATTGATAAGAACTGTTCTCTTATCCACAGTAATTTTTCTAGGTTTGCCTTCTAAAAGTTTTCCTTCCCACTTAACATCTTTATCGTGAGTATTAAATCCAATCAAATAAAAATCTTCTAGTGCTTCGAAGACAACTTTATCCTTTACATAGTCAGTAACGTCATATACTTTTACTTCATCAAATACAATATAATCTTCTTCAAAGATACGACCAAATTTACCACTACCGTAAATTCCTATGTAGTGTGTTGTCCATCTTATATCTGGATGCTCTGCAACAACATATCCTTTCTGACCTATATTTACACATAGATCAAAATCTGAATTGCCACGAACAAATCTTCTACACTTGGGTCCAGTATCTACAATCATAGTCTAATCTCATCCCATAATTCATATACTCCCCTAGACCACGCTGACATTTGCTCATCACAATTTATAGATGCGACCTTTCCAACATAATCAGAAAGATCTATCGAACTTATAAATTCTGGTTGATTTTCATCTAGAACTGGTTCTTGTTCTAGTTGTTCTTTTACAACATAGCGTCCAACTAGGTATATGCTATGTATTAGTTTCTCTGGACTTGTAAAATCTAGATGACCATAATCTAATAGCATTGTAGGATAAGCATCTATAGGAAGATGAGTATTCTTCCTACAGAACTTAATGCAAAATTGTTCTTCATCAGGTCTATCTTCCACAATCTTGAAAATAATTTCAAGATTATCAATATCTTCAAATTTCATTTACTGTAGTTTAGGGAAACCTATGCCATACAGATTTTGTCTATGAATTACACCATTGTTGGTGATTGATGTTCCATTCTGAACTGACGAACTGCTAAACAGAAGTGACCATCCATTTTCACCCATATTTGCTCCAGGTGATCCATTACTTCTATTTGGTGGTCCACCATTTCCACCACGTCCAGCGCGGTTTCCGCCGTTACCACCATTGCCACCTGCTTTACCATCAGTGCTACCATTTCCACCACTAGATCCATTAGATCCTTGAGGACCAGAAGCACCACCGCCACCTTGTCCACCACTTCCATTTGGGAAACCAGCACCGCCGCCGCCTCCGCCGCCACCAGATTTATTTTGATCATATACGGTTTTACACTTGGTTTTTTTCTTGGGATTTTTACCACCCTTTTTCTTTGTTTTACATACTTGTCTTGGCGTTTCAAATGATGCACCGTGTCCACCACCGCCACCACCGTGACCACGACGAATTTCGCCGTTATTAACAAGTGTTAGTGGAGTAAGAATACCGATAGCAGAGGATCCATTCTGACCAGCACCACCATTACCACCACCAGATCCGCCAGGACCACCATTACCACCAGCACCAATAATTAAAGAATTTGGACCAACATTAAGATGTAAATCACAGTCACTTGGCCAAATACCAGTACGAAGTGCTACTCTATATTGATCACCTTTTCCGTTGGTATTATAAATTAAACCATTTGTGTGAGCAATAACTTTCTTGCCGCCAGTTTGATCTACTGATGGAATACTTCCACTAATACCACTAAATTGACCAACTCTGTATCTAAATCCAGCATTATATCTTAATTTGAAACCAACATTAGTCAGTGCAGAACCTGCTGGTGCTGGTGCTGAACCTTGTTTGGAAATGGTCATTCCAAAGTAATAAAGATTACCCAGACAAACCATATTATTTGATGAGTTTGTATGATTTTGAACTTCAATATTATATGTTCCACCATTCAATCTAATGGTGTAATTATTGCCACCAATGGTTCCATTAAGAGTATGGGGACCAATCTTTACTGTACAAATATCATCACAAAATATTGTTACTTGATAGTCATCAGTGTCTGGAAAAGAAACATTATCATATCTCCAAGAACTTACTTCACCACCATCTGATTTTTTGAAATTAGCATCTCTAAAGTTGTATGTTGAAACACCATATCTATCGGCAACGAGTGAGTGTTGAGTAGGAACGTCTTGATATGGGAATAATCTTTCTGAAGATTTTCTACTTACATTTCCAGAGTGATCTGATTCACTTAAAATTTCTATGATGGCGTGCATATCATTACCTTCATCTTCACGCATACCTATTTTTTTTGTCTCATAACCATTCGGAATACTAGTTGTTCCGTTACAATCATCCCATTCAAATGCACGGTCATTCAAATTTCGACTTGGAAGTGCATGAGAGAGACCTCTACTCAATCCATCAAAATCTATAGTATATTCTTGCCCAACTGTAAAGTTTAGTTTTTTAGTAACGCTACCAGTTGTACCACTTCTTGTAAATGTATATTGACCACCATTGTGATTTACAGTTATATCTTCAAATGGTCGTCCATCAGATGCTCTAGCGTCATCCCATCTAACGTTTATGCTTGCATTAAATGTAGCACCTGGAGTTCCGTATGACTTTAATTTTACGCTACTCCCATTTCCATTAGGTCTTCCATTATCAATAACTTTGAAATATGATTCTGCATTTCCAGTATAAGCAGCATCCAAAGAGTTCCAGAAGAATGATGCTGTTGATGTTGGAGATCCACCACCACTATAACAGTCAAGGATAAGATTTAATCTCTTATTATAAAAGTCACTCCAGTTAATTCTACCAGATTGTGGAATACCATTATCAAGAGGCAAATTTGACATTGCCCCATATGTTTCACTAACTCGATACGCCCCGATGTTATTATTTTGGGGTGTACCGAATTCGTTTCTTATATCCGAAAAAGATATTCTACCAGATCCTTGTAGTGCCATCAGGTACTTTTATTTTTATTTATTTGTTGGACTTCAGTTCATCAATCTCTGCTTTGAGATCTTTGATTGCTTCAATAAGAAGTGGTACAAGTTTGTCATACTTAACAGACAAATACTCATCATCAATACCTGCTTGGGTAATAACTTCAGGCAGAACCTTTTCAACCTCTTGAGCAGAAACACCAGCGTGTCTTTGGGTCACATCGTAACCAAATGTTCCAGCAAGATCGTTCAGTGTATATGTGAAACCATTCAAGGAACAAACTTTATCCAGAGCATTTGAAATCTCGATCTTGTTTGTCTTCAGTCTATCATCAGAAACGAATGCGCTGATGTCACCCGTTGCGGTAATATTTCCGTTAACAGAAAGAGATCCACAAGAAAGAGATCCACCTACGGTAAGATTATCATCAATCGTAGCGTTATTATTTACTTGAAGATCTTCGGTAACCTCAAGATCACCACGAACAATTCCACCACCACTTGTGGTTTCAATTTTACTATTGCCATCATAGTAGAGTCTTACCCCACCATTTTCGATAGCATCAAAAGTAAATTCAGTATCAGCAGCATTTCTTCCAATAAAATGCTTGGTTAGGAAAATTGTACCGCCAGTGGTATTCTTATCTTTGAAGTAAGTATTACCATTGGATCCAGTATGGAAAATCTCAAAATCATCATCATCACCAAGTAATATCTTATCATCATCACGAATATCAATGTCACCATTAACATTGATCTTTGAATTAAAGGTAGATTCACCAGCAACTGTGAGTGTTCCGCAGATGTTGACATTCTTACCAATACCAACACCACCAGTAACAATCAAAGCACCAGTAGTACAGGAAGTAGATTGATCTGCATTTAGTAAGGTAACTGTTCCCTGATCACCGACACGAAGATCTGCATTGAGGTTTAGAGTATTAGTAATTCTAACGTTACCAGAGAAGGTAACAGGTCCATCAAACTGTGAAAGGATCTGCTTGGATTGTCCACCCTCAACCAGGATTCTTTCCTTAACAATAACTTCGTCAAATACAACGGAGAGTCTGTTAGGATCTTCACCAGTAATGGTTGGTGTTGGAACATCGAATGTAGTTTGCTCACCAGACTGTGCAGAATACTTGGTGTTTCCAATGTAGAAATCACCATCACTGTTCATACCAGTGTAGAGAACAGTTCCGCAAGCAGTTTCTTGTGATTGTGCAAGGAAGTCTTCTTGTTCAGTCAGTGTCTTGAGTTGAACCTGTGGCAAACCAGTTGAGTAGTTACCAGGTCCATAACCAAGATATTCGAAGGTGTGACCAGAAGCACGAAGAATAGATGGTCTACGAAGTTCAATAGAATTGAGTTTGATCTTCTTAACTAGTGATCCAGAAACGTGAGTTTCAACACTGGTTCCCATCGAACCACGAATTACAGTCAGTTGATTATTATTAGTTCCATCTAAAGCATTGGAACTAATTCTCATAATTTCATTATCAACCTGAACATAAGATCCCAGTGGGAATCTGTTCATCGTTCCAATACCAGAGTTTGGAACTGTGATTTGAAGTTTATCACCAGTTCCAGGATCTGCTGAAAGAACTAAACTTTCATTATCATATGCTGTAAGGGTTCTTACAGCAAAGTTCTCGCCAAGAGTATCTGCACTTGCATTGTTTGCAGACATACCGTGCTTGAATACCCACTTGGGACTAGTGAGAGCAGCAGTAAGTTCAACAGTAAATGTAGTTGGAGATGGAGCACTTGCAACAATGTGATCACCAAGATTGGCGTTTCCATTATCAACAATTCTGATTGCATTACCTGCAACTAAACCGTGAGGTCCATTCAACGAAGTAAATGTTGATGTTCCGCTAGCAAATGATTGATCAACAAGGACAGATTTGCCAAGGTTGATTGCATACTGATTTACATATGGTACTGGATCACTTGAATTCTTGGCAACAATGATCTGCTTGCTGCTAGTAACATCAGTAATTCTATGATAGCAATCTGTAGCAGTACCAATACCAGTCAACTGGATGTAGTTATCCTTACTGGTTGAGATACCAGCAGAATTTACAGTGATAGTTGCACCTTTGGTTCCACCAATCTGTGCATTATCAAAGTAAAGAACTTGTGCATCATCATATCCAGAACCACCTTCTACGATACTTGCAGAAGTAACATTTCCATTACTATCAACAACAACATCAGCAGTTGCACCTTGCCAACCATTGTTGCTATCATTCAGAAGTCTTACATTGAAATATGTTCCTTCTGTATGAGAACCAGTTCCACTCAACGTAGTATATTCAACAACACCATCTAACTGGTGCTCTGTTGCAAAGTTGAGGGTTGCTGTGGTTGTATTATCAACAACTTCAACAACTCTATGTCCAAGATCAAATGCCTTGAAGAACTTATCAACAGTTTCTCTTGTCAAACTTCTCTTGAGATCGTTTGTTACGACATCACCGAGAGGAGTTCTCTTGGAGAAAGATACTGCTGATGTTGGATTATCTTCTGTATTGTCTCTATCTAACTGTGGGTAGAGATCTGTAACATTCTGACTGTACTTATCCTTGAAGTTCTCACCAGATTGTGGCATTTGGTTGCCAGCATTGAGAACATAGAGATAGTAAACACCATCTTGAATGTTCTGCTGATATGGTGTGATTGTTTCTACACGATAAACGTAGAAGTTCTCCTGAACATCATTTCTTTGAATTCTAGGTAGTTCATCTGCTCTAGTATTGATCAGACTGTTGAATGTGCCAGGAGCATGAACTATTCCAAATACATCTTCTTCACTGACTTTGAAGTCCTTATCAGTTTGAACACTATCAACCAGGAATGTTCCGTTATATCCAACACCTACAGTTGCGTTTGGATTTGTTGTACTCTTAACATCACTAACAATGATCCTATCACCAATCTTAAGATTGTGTGGTGCAGCAGTTCTAAATGTGATTAGATCATTGACTGCATCATGAGTACAAGTTGTGATGAATCTTGGATTACGATCAAAGTCATAATCATTAACATTAATTGATGCAAGATTAAAGTCTGCTGCACTTCTAACATTAGTAGAACTTGAATCTTGCAGAACGAAACCAGATACGGGGTCTCTGGTATTGACAAGTTCTTTTGGAATTACATAACGCAGTTTATAGATCTTCTCATCCAAACTTCTGTCATCTTCTTTTCTTTGGATGAAGGAAATATCAGATTCAGTTACGCCAGCATTATGTACTGTTGTTGTTAAATGTGTATAGAGATCGCTATTTGTTTGAACATGAACAAACCAATGATTGTTATTTGAGTCCCACTGAACTGGATGACCCAGTTCATATGCTTTCTTATCAGAAACTCTACTTTCAATTCTTAACTGAATACCCTCATAACTCTTGATGGTGATGGGTCTCTGTGCTTCAGCATTAGTTCTCGATGAAGCAATTTGAATCTCGAATGTATCGACGGAAATGCTATCAGTTCTGCTAGCATTCTTTTCAGCGGTTACTGCATAGTAAACTTTGTTAGGATCTACACCTTCGGGAAGATCACCAGTTTCACTGAACAGACGAATAGATTCACCATTCTTAAGTGTATGTGCTCCAATGTTATAGAAAGTTTGACCACCTCTAGCACTATCATTCTGGACAGTGATATTTGAAAATACCTTTGCAGAAGATGCAGTACCAGATGCAGTTGTATTGGATGAAGTGATAGGACCATTGGTCATCAACACTTTAGCACCCTTCAGAACACCATTGGCATCCTTCAGATAAATTGTATCGTTGATTCTAGCACCAACTCTATAACCCTGGGAAATGATTGGTGGAACAACGTCCTGCTTGTTATATCCTAAAAGATAGATGTGACCACTCTTACCGACAGATTGTGTCTTTGCAACATCAAACTGAACCCATTCAATATTAGTTTCAACATCAGGAATTGATCTTGGCGTAACAACACCTGTTACGAAACCTTTATCATCCTTAGCAAATGCTTCTGCTTTGAATCCATCTGCTGCCAGAGAGAACTGACCAAAGTTGGAGTTGGAGTTGGTGATAGAAGCGTCACCACCACTCAAACACTCAAAGTGCTTGTGGAAACCAATAGCAAAGACTGAAACGACCTGAATAACAGCATCGTTAGACATCTTGATGTGAGTTGTCTTCCACCCATCCCTATAAACTGCATCAGGATTGAGGTGATAAATCTGTGATGTTTCAAGTGCTGATGATTCAGCAGCAAGTTTCTCACCATATACAGGTGTACCTACACCTTTACCATTCCATACTCTATTGGTTTCATCATACTCAACAAAAGCACGGTCATCTTTTTGAAGTGACACAGCAGTGAACTGTGCAACAACCATGGATTTGAATCCATCTGCTTTAGATCCATCGGCGTGCATACCCTGCAAACCGTAAACGGAACGCATTGATACGTTAAAGATGTATGGAGATGCACCAGATACGGTATCAGTTTCAATGGTAATAGTTGCACCACCAATAGTCAGACCAGATCCACGACCAGCAGGGAGGTTAGGTCTAACTTCAGGAAGTAAGTATGTGAAACTTGTTTCACTAATAACTTGAGTAACTTTAGTTGAGATGTTATAATCTTTTGGATCAACACCACGAACTTTGATTGGAGTTCCAGCGGTGAGATTGTGTGGTTCAGTTGTGGTTACAGTTACAATGGTACCAGGAGTTGCACCATCACCAGAGATCAGATTGCTAATATCCAGGGGATCGGATGCAAATGCACCAACAATCTCCCATTCTGGTCTCTGCTTTGCAAATGAATCAGAATCTTCAGGAAACTTCTGATCAATCTCTCTACCAGATGCTCTATTGAAAGCATTACTGATCTTGCTGTAATACATATCAAGATCAGTCAGGTTATAACCTGATGGTTTGTTCACACCATCCGCATACTCAAAGCAAGTGAGTTTGTGGTGGGAGAATGTAGGTTTAGACTTATTATTTGTTGAGAAGTCTTTAGGGTCAGTATATACTAATTCTTTCTCATCACCATCAAAGAAAGTAAACTGCCAGAAATAGCAAGCACCAGTGATTCTGAAGATTGCTGATTGAGGTGCAGCAGGATCTGTTGGGTTAGGAACATACTTTGGTCTAACCTTGGTCTTTCTTAAGTCAAGACCAACAACGGAAGTACCACGAGGGATGATGATACCACCATTAATACTATTGAACTTATACAGGATATTATCTTCCTGGGTAAGGTCAAAGTTGGAGTTGAGTGTAAGAGTTAACTCATTTTGTGCAGCAGTAGCAACACCATTTGGAGAAACTGCTGTTGCTGTACCAGCATCATCTCTGATAGCATAACCAGGTCTATTATCAATCAGGTGCTCACCAGGGAACACAAGGATAGTAGTCTTTTCTACCAGGTCGTTATCATCACCTCTCAAGTAAGAGAATCTTGCCGATTCGAGCAGTGCTCTTTGAATGGTTTTGAAAGGTTTCGTTAGCGAATTACCTTGGTTTTCAACACCATCAGTAGAGTCAAGGTCGTTAGGATTAACGTACAGAATGCGACCTTCGGCATTCTTGATAAAGTTCTCAAGCTTATTAAG
>CEUT01012286.1_pt1 | contig 13364 bp, 21 predicted proteins | sample 531401 | NCBI WGS metagenome assembly CEUT01 (sample SAMEA2622821, study PRJEB7988) | marine metagenome | biome: marine biome (ENVO:00000447); feature: surface water layer (ENVO:00002042); material: "saline water (ENVO:00002010), including plankton (ENVO:xxxxxxxx)" | depth 5 m | reverse complement strand
GATGTTTTGAACAAGAAAAAGGAGTCACCAGCACTTAAAATCATTAAGTCTAAATTTAATGAACATACGGAGTTGGGTAAAGAATTAGCTCTATATAATCTTATCATGACAAAGAAATTTAAGTCTGATAAGAAAGCTGATTTCTTTTTATCAGAAGTCATTAGACAGAGAGGTAAGTTAAATAACATGAATCTTCGTAGGGAGAAGTATAATGTTATTGCTACTATAAAAGAGTCTTACGATGTAAATCAGTTATTTAGTTCCAAAGTTCCAAACTATAAAACCTTTGCATCTGTATATAAGTTGTTTGAGGGTATAAACGAAATGGGTGCTGATGAAAAAACAGAAAGTTACTTTATAGTAATCGAAAATGTCACAACCATGAGTCATACCAAAAACAAATCTTATATACCTGAAGAGTTTAAGGATAAAGATTTAAGAATACTTTCTTACAAAACACTTTTGGAAAAGTTCAATAAAAAATACACTAACCTTTCTGATGAACAAAAACATGTTCTTAAAGAGTACATTAGTAATATTTCTAATACAAATAACTTTTCTTCGTTTGTAGAAACACAAATACCAAAACTTAAAAGTAAGTTAAATGGTAAGATTAAGAAAGTAAAAGATAAAGTATTAAAAATTAAATTACAAGAAGCAATCAATTGTGTTGATAAGTTCTGTTTAAACGAATCAAAACAAACAGATGACAACTCTGTTGTCCAATTGTTGAGATATTATGAACTCGATAAAGAACTCTCCAAAGTTTGATTCCATAGTTAAGGAACTAGCAAACAAGTTATTTCAAAAAAAGTTGAGTGAAATCACTACAACTGCTAGTATAGATACTTATCAAACACCTTATGCTTTTAGTAAAAAAGGAATGAAAAAGAAGAGGAAAAAAAATATTGAAAAACAAACTGGATATAAGTTTGTTGATGAAGCTTTATCTAACGATGATTTGAAAAAGATAAAGAAACAAATAAGAAAAGAAGTATCCGATATCCTTTTTGATATTTGGATTAAACGAAACTCTTGGGGAGGCAAATAATGTCAAGGTACGAAGCAGATCCTAATAATAGTAAAAAGTCACAACCTAAGTCTACTGTTAGGACACAGGCAAGTTCTATTGCTGTTTTTGCTACTGATGCTTTAGCACAAGTTGGTAATCCTGTTGCTGGTACAATGACTTTTAGTCAAGAGAGTAATAAAATTTTTATATATAATGGGACTGGTTGGGTAAAAACAGCTGCTCTATCATAACATAGGAAATTGAAATGAATAAAAAATTATTAGTAGATGTAAGACCATTTGAGATTTCTCGTCAGAAGATTGATGAGAGTATTAAAGAAAACGATGGTCGTTTAATTGTAAAAGGTGTTCTACAAAGAGCCGAAGCTAAAAATCAAAATGGTAGAATATACCCAAGAGAAGTTCTTATGAAAGAAACTACTAAATATTTAGAAGAACAAGTTTCTGAAAGAAGAGCGCTAGGAGAACTCGACCATCCAGATTCATCAGTTGTGAATCTAAATAATGCGTCACATAATGTTATAGAGATGCATTGGGATGGTGATGATTTATTAGGAACTGTAGAGGTTCTATCCACACCAAGTGGAAACATATTAAAAGAGTTATTTAAATCAGGTATCAAACTTGGTATTTCATCAAGAGGATTAGGTTCAGTAGAACCAATGAGGGAAGGTGAAGGGGACACTGTTGAGGTTCAACCAGATTTCGAACTTATCGCTTTTGATTTCGTATCTAATCCATCTACACATGGTGCTTTCATGAGACCTGTTAACGAAGGTGTAGAAAAACAAAAACCTGAAACAAGAATCGAATCTATTATCAACTCTATAATGAGGGGATAATCCATGCCTTCTGTATCTAAAAAACAACAAAAGTTTATGGGTATAGTACGGGCAATCCAAAAGGGTGACCAACCTGCTAGTAAGTTTTCCAAAGATGCTAGAGATGCTGCGAAAAAAATGAAGAAAAAAGATGTAAAGAAGTTTGCTAAAACCAAACACGATGGGTTACCAACTAAAGTTCGTCAAGAAATAGAAGAATATGTAGATGATATCTTGGATGGTATGGGAGAAGAGTTCATGGTCAACGAAGAAAAAGAATGTATGTGTGAAGCTTGTCAAAAGGGATACATGACACATCCAACTCGTAAGACAAAAGTAATGTTCGGTAAGAGGTATAGAAATTGTATTAAGAAAGAATCTACAAAGGCATATGCTGATACTTTAAACAAAATAGCAAACGATAAAAAGATGAAGATGATATCTAAAAAAGATAAAGCCCTTTTGACTAAAATAGCTAAATTAATGAAAAAACAAAAATCAGTTAAACTTAGAGGTAAATCAGGTATGGGTACAATAAGTCATTTTGGTATGCCTGAATCTGTAGACGAAGGTAGATCTCAAGTTGCTATGTATACTCAAGAATTTGATAAACTTCTGAAAAAACAAACAAAAGGTAAATCACCCACAATTAAGGACCTTGAAAGAGTGTATGGTTTAATGAGAAAAAGATATAAAGAATTAGATTCACGAAAATATGAAACTGTAGACGAAGGTAAGTATTCTAAGATTATGAAAGCTGTTCGTAAAGGACCTAAATCAGGACCTTGGCAAATCATTGTAAGTAAAAATAACAAGGTGGTAAAAGAAGTACCTGTAAGAACATTACAACTCATACCAGCACACTATGACGATATAAAGAAAGCATATCCAAACCATAAGATTGGTATTGAGGCTAAAGATGGTAAGATTGTTTATAGAGAATGGGTAGTTAATATTAAAGAGGGTTCTTGTGGATATGGTATAGATGGACAACTTGGAGAAGTACCAGCAGGTCCTCATCTTCTAAAAAAGAAGAAAAAGAAAAAAGACGAAGTATCACTTGGTGGTAGAATGGCTAAGAAGATTGGAAAACATGGTGGTACGAGAGATAAAGGTGAGATAGCTAAAATATTAAAACTTCTTATAAAAAGAGGTAATAAGAAAAAAGATGCTATGGATATGATAAATAAAAACTATGATAGAGTATCTAAGGCATATAGAAAAGCATCACCAGCAAAGAAAGCTGAAATATTATCATCACTTCAAGAATCTGTAAATGAAGGTGGTATGGAACTTAAAAAGTTAGAAGATGCTATCAAGATGTTTCAGAAGAAGATTAAGAAACAAGGTAGAGTTACTAATGCTAGAGATGAAGACCACCTTGAAAATCTGATAAAGATTTATAAACAAATGGGTGGTAAAAAAATTAAAGAATCCGTAAATGAAAGAATGGATAAAAGACAAGCTGGTGAGATGTTAAAACAATTAGGTGGTAATAAATTTATCGCCATGACAGGTGCGAAAAACTTTGCTGTAGGACCAAAGGGTGCTAGTTTTAAGATTGGTAGAAATTCTAAGAATGTTAATTATGTAAGGATTGATTTAAAAAATGACTTATATGATATGGAATTTATTCAGATGAGAGCTGGTAAGATGAAAGTTAAATCAAAAGTAAAACAGATTTATGCTGACCAACTACAACAAATGTTTACTAAACATACAGGAATGTACACAAGTTTATAGGAGTTATTATGGCTGAGATTAAAAAAGAGATTGACAAATTTCATATACAAGACCAAAAACATGCTATCAATCAACAACTGATTGATATCATAAAGTTCAGACAGAATAAGAAATGGTACATTAGTATATCTGTGGTAGCACTTTTTTCTACTATTCTTGCTCTTATGATTTGGTTTATGAGTAATGGTGTAGATGTCCAAAGTGGATGGAAAGAAATTTTATTATTAATGTTGGGTGGATTCGTAGGTTCGTTTGCTAAAGTCATTGACTTTTGGTTTAACAATGCTGAGGATGATACCAAACTATTAGAACATGCTGACGATTAGGAGTGAGACATGGGGTTATTAAAAGCAGTAGGAAGTTTGTTAGGTGGAGACACTATAAAAGATATAGGTAATGTCATTGATGATTTACATACTTCAGGAGAAGAGAAGGCAGAAGCCAAACAAAAATTAGAAACGATACTTGCTCAAGCTGAACAGGCTGCTCAAGCTCAAGTATCTGCTCGTTGGGAAGCAGACCTAAAACATGGTAGTTGGTTAAGTAAAAACATTAGACCACTAACATTGATTTTCCTTACGGGTGTGTTCGTAATACTAAGTGTATTTGATGGGAACATGGGTGAGTTTACGATAGGTGACGCTTATGTTCCTGTATATCAAACTCTGTTGATGACAGTATATGCTGCTTACTTTGCTGGTCGTTCAATAGAGAAAGTTAAGAAGGTAACGAAATGAAGTCAATGAAAGAAATGATACAAGAGTGGGATATCAAAGAAATCCTAAACGAAGGTGCTGACCTAAATGTACCTGTTAAAATGGCAAAGAAATCTTTATCAAAATTAGTATCTGAAATAGAAAACTACAAAGGTGGTTCGTTCAATGCTGGTTCTGATGAATATCACTTGACCGAAGGAAATCCTGACTTGTATGGAAATAGATATAGAAATCTTGTTCAATGGGAACAGAAAGTTCATAAGATAGTAAAGCAGATTATGAGAGAATATAAAGAGGCTTGGGACAAGTAATGCCTTATAGAGTTGTAATGGAAGTATTACCAAGACCTGATGACACACCACAATGGGTATGGGATGGGCTTAATAATACAACATCTAATGTGGGTGTAAATTCAGGTGGTGGAAAAGCTTGGACTGCTAAGTTAAGTGCTAGTGATTCCGTATGGGAATATGACAATGAGGATGATGCTAATACAAAAATGACAGAATTAGATAATGCTGACTCTACTAATAGACGATATAAAGTGATAGAAGTATAAAATGATTAAGTTAAAAGATTTAATAAAAGAAAAACAACTTAATGAGAAAGCTTATGTTGATACCAATGGTACATTTGAAGTAAAAGGTTTTGGTGGTAACAATGTTTTTATAAAAACTAAAAATTTAGAAATAAACTTATCTTTTAAAGGAGACGATTTAAAGAAGGCTTTGAATGTGGGTAAGGGTAAAGGTAAAGTAGTAATGGCTGGAGTAAAAACTAATGATTAAGTTAAAAACATTATTAACAGAAAAGAAAGAGTTAGGTAGTGCTTATATAGAAAAGATTCGTATGTTAACACAAAGAAATAATCATAACGAAGCCAGATTAGAACTTGCTAAACAGATGAAGTTGAAGAACTTAGTAAAGTCTTATGAAGCGTTATTGGTATTACAAGATAATCTTAGGGATATGAATGATTTGATGGGTGCTAGGAGAAGATTGGATAAGATGTTATTCTCTCAAGCAAAAAGAGTTTATAGTAATTATGATATTATAAATGGAGTATTCTAATGATTAAGTTAAAAGACTTATTAAACGAAAAAACAGTATCTATGGGACAAGTTCATTCCAATCCATATGCTACATCGTTTAAGTCACCTAAACAAATAGAAGAAGATGGACATGCAGATAAACCATCTGCTATTAGAAAGTTGAAAGTTTCTATTGAGAATGCTCAAGCTATTATAGACAAACTTGAGTCTTCATCTGATGACCAAGAGTTAATGAGTTGGTGGATGGATAAGGTTACACTAGCAAATGATTACTTAAGTAAGGCAAAAGATTTTATAAATAATCCATCAAAGGAATCAGAATAAGGTAATATTTATAGATATGAAAGATTACATTATACATAACGGAAAAAAGTATAAAAAAATCGATGAAAGTGTTGATAGACGAGTAACGGTAAAAGAAGTTCGTTCTTGGTTAAAGAAGTTAGAAGAGTTTCGTTATCGTAAAGTTAGAAATGTTGATGCTAGAAGAGTTACTTCCTTTATCAATAGTAATCTAAGTGAAACAGATTTACCGAGTTCTTTACAGAAAAAGTGGGAACACGCCAAATACGGTAGAGAAAAACATTTGGCAGATAAATTTATTAAAGAGAAAATCAGTCAAAAGTGGAGTGAACTTGCTCAGAACGAGGGTGTTGAAATGAAAAACATAAAATTAATGGGAATGGTAGAAGATATTGCCGTTCGTGAAGAAAGACCACAAGTAAACAAATTCGAAGTTATCGAAGCTGTAAAAAACTATCAGAGAATAGGTGGACAACTTTTTAAAGACAATGGTATCATTGAAGTTGCTAAACAACTTGTTGGTATTGCAGAATCTGCTCAAAACCATGTACTAAGTGAAACTGATGACTGGTTTGACGCTGTTTCTGTTAAGAGAAACATGAAAGAATTAAAGGGTATGACTGCTCAGTTCAAGAAAGCTGCTCTTGAGGCTAACGCTGTAAACGAAAGATTAAATGCTCTATATGAAGATATGGGGAATATCTTAAATAGATATTATGATATAGATGAGGCTCTTGATGCCGTAGGTAAAGAAGATGGTGATATAGATAATGACGGAGATAAAGATGATAGTGATGAGTATCTAGCAAAACGCCGTAAAGCTATCGCCAAGGCAATCAAAAAGCAAAATGGAGATAAGTAGTACATTTATCTATGCCTCATTAATATTATGGCAAATAGGTTTTATAGTTGGAATACTTTTAAAGTTATTCTACAAACCAAGTGAAAAAAAATTTGTACCAACTGCTGTTAAATCAATACCAGCAGTTGAGGTGACGACACCAAAAGTACAACCTGGTCACATAGAAGTTGAAATGAAAAAGAAAATAGCATTACAGAAACCAACAACATCATCTGTTAAATCAGATGAAGTGATTAAGGGTAAAGTGTCAACACAAAAAGATAAACTTAAACAACTTAGAAGAGGTTAATTATGGCTAAAGGATTAGATTGTGGAACATCATTTTACATTGCTGCTACTGAAGATAAGATAAAGAAACAAAGAAATGCTTTCTTGACTGTTGATGGTGAAGTAAAACAAGTAAAATTAATGTTAAAAAGACAAAGGATTCCTTTTGTAGAAAAAGCTGGTAAGATACATATTGTTGGACAACACGCTTTTAACTATGCTCAAATATTCTCTACATCAGAACTTAAACGACCAATGAAAAGTGGTTTGTTAAATCCTACTGAGAAAGATGCTTTACCTGTTCTAAATGCTATCATAGGTGAGTTACTTGGAGAAGCAAAAGATGGAGAAACTTGTGTATATTGTATTCCATCTAAACCTATTGATGTCCAACGAGAAGTTTCGTATCACGAAGATGTATTGAGAACGATAATAGAACAATACGGTTATTCCGTAAAAAAGATAGAGGAGGCAGTTGCCATTGGTTATGAGGGTTTGGTTGACACACAACTAACTGGTGTAGCCATTTCAATGGGAGCTGGAATGTGTAACATAGCTGTTATGTATCAAGGGATGACTGCCCTATCTTTTAGTGTAAGTCGTGGTGGTGATTGGATTGATGAAAATGTATCTATGGATACAGGTGTATCGAGAGCTAAAGTGACTAATATAAAAGAGACATCAAATACATTAGACCTTTCATCTGCTAACTACCAAAATATTTACGAAGAAGAGACAGACGAAGCTAATGTTCTGATTGCTATCCGTTCTTATTATGGTGCTCTTGTAAATTATCTACTAACAAACTTAAAGGTTCAGTTCGAAGGTGTTGAGAATGTTCCTAATTTTCCTGAAGCTGTTCCCATTGTAATAGGTGGTGGGACTTCTTTGGTTAAAGGATTCTTAGATGTATTCAACGAACAATTTGACCAAAATGATTTTCCGATTCCTATATCAGAAATCATACATATAGAAGATGCTCATACAGCAGTTGCCAGAGGATGTCTATCCGAAGCACAACTGATTGAAGAAGATGACGAAGAATAAAAATAGAAAAGGTTATACCATGTTTCAAAAGAAAAAGAGAAAAAGAAAAAAACAATCATCGGTACTTTTTGTAGATGCTACAAACAAAAGTCCTGAAAGAGCTTTATCCGAGTTTAAAAGAAAAGTAAAAAACTCCAATCTACTTAAGGAGTTAAGGGACAGAGAGTTTTATGAAAAACCATCTGTTGCTAGAAGACGAAGAAAAAAACTTAGATTACAAAAGGTTCGTTCTATCAATAACGACTAAGGTTTTCTTTTTTTCTATATACTTATATGTAACCTCAATACTCTGTGTCTGTACAGAGTCTAATAAAACTAATCCAAATTAAAGTTTCAGAATAACTTTATTCCAATACAAATAGTATGGGAGACATTATTATGTCTGATTTATTAAAAGAAGCTATCGCTGATGCTAAAGCTGTTCGTGAAACTGCTCTCGCTAATGCTAAAATGGCTCTTGAAGAAGCATTCACTCCACATCTAAAATCAATGCTTTCTGCTAAACTTGCTGAAGATGAAATCGATGAAGACGAAGAAGTAATCGAAGGTGAGCATGAAGACGAAGAAGAAGAAGAAGTAGACGAGATGGGTTATGGTAAATCTCCAAGAAGAGATGACGATGACCATGAAGACGATCCTGATGAAGGAATGCACGACTCTCCAAGAAGAGAAGATGACGATGACGAAGAAGAAGTTGATGAGTCTGAAATCATTGAAGTCGATGGTGTGAAGTATGCTCCAATTGTTTCTGAAGATGAAGTTGAAGAAGGCATGCATGACGGAGAGAAATCTCCAAGGCGTGACGATGACGATGACGAAGATGATATAGATGAAGGTGAAGAACTTGACTTAGAAGCAGTAATCAAAGAGTTAGAAGAAGAGTTAGAAGAAGCTGGTGATCCTGGTGACGAAGAAGAATCTGTTAACGAGGAAGAAATTACTGAAGGTGATGATGAAGAAGAAAAAGTTGACGAAGAAGTCGTTAACGAAGACGAAGAAGAAGACCTTGAGGAACAATCTACCTCATCTGGAATCGGTAAAGGTTCTGGTGTTAAACAGGCTTCTGCATCTGATGAAGAAGATCCTGGTAAGGGTAAAACCCACGAATCAGTTGAAGCTATTCAGAGTGAGCTTAATGAATATAAGGAAGCCGTTGTCTTTTTGAAAGACAAGCTTCATGAAGTTAACATCCTTAATGCTAAACTTCTTTACACTAACAAACTATTCAAAGAATATGCTTTGAGTAATGACCAAAAACTTAAGATTGTTGAGACTTTTGATAGGGCTCAAACAACTCGTGAGATTAAATTGGTATACACTACTCTTGCAGAATCTTTCACTGGTGAGAAGAATGAAAAGAAAGAAGTTGTTAAGGAATTTGCTAGTAAGAAATCTGGTGGAACAGCACCAAGTAAGAAGATTATCTCGGAAGAGAATCAAGTTGCTGACCGTTTCAGAAAACTTGCTGGTATACTATAATCTTAAACGCTAAATTTGGAGAACGATAAAATGAGCGAATATATAAATGAATCTCTACTTGATGCTTCACCTATAAGGAAGCAAAAAGAAGAGAGCGCGAAACTCGTTACTAAGTGGGAAAAATCTGGACTTTTAGAGGGAATGGATAATGAATGGTCGAAATCTGGTATGGCTGTATTGCTTGAAAACCAGGCTCGTCAGTTGATTTCTGAGAACTCTAAAACTTCTCCTAATGCCGGTGCTGGTGTTGGTGACGAAGAATGGTCTGGTGTTGCTCTTCCACTTGTAAGGAGAGTATTTGGTAATATCGTAGCGCAAGAACTTGTTTCAGTTCAGCCTATGAATTTGCCTTCTGGCCTTGTATTCTATCTTGATTTCAAGTATGGAACAAGTGTTGGTAAATTTAGTGCTAATGGTTCAATCCATGGTAAAACTGGTCCTAATAACCCATCTGGTTCTTCTGCTCCTTTCGGAGAAGATGGACTTTATGGTGTTGGTAAGTATGGATACTCAATTAGTCAGTCATCTGCTACTATTACTTTCAGTAAAGCTACAACAGCAACTTTCAAAGAAATAGACTTTGATTCTGAGTTGTCTGCTAGTTCTGCTGCTGGTACTTTACATAAGGTGTCTGCTAGTATTTCTTCACTAACAAGACCTGATGAAAAAGCTGTCCGTTCTTGGGACATTACTGCAGCTGATGTACATAGTAACCTAGCACAATTTGCTTCTATTGATAATGGAATTGTCACATTGATTGTTTCTGCTTCAAGTGCAAATGCTGCTTCTGGTTCTTACACTGTTGATTATGTACAACAACCAGATGCTGGTAACAGAGGTGATTTCGAAGATAGAGTTGGCGATGCGAATGTAAATCAGTTGAACATTCCTGAAGTTAACCTTGAAATGAGGTCTTTACCAATTGTTGCTAAGACTCGTAAATTGAAAGCTGTTTGGTCACCTGAGCTTGCTCAAGACTTAAACGCTTATCATTCAGTTGATGCTGAAGCTGAATTAACATCTATGTTAAGTGATTACATTGCGATGGAAATCGATTTGGAAATCCTTGATATGTTAATTAGTGATGCTCAAACTATTGATTACTGGTCTGCTTCTGTAGGTAAGACATTTGATTCTGCTACAAACTCTTTTGCTTCCGAGACTTTCTACGGAACAAAATTTGAGTGGTATCAAACTCTTGTTGCTAAGATTCAGAAAGTATCAAACGAAATTCATCGTTTGACTTTAAGAGGTGGTGCTAACTTTGTAGTTGTTGCTCCAAAGGTTGCTACCATTCTTGAATCACTTCCTGGATATGTAAGTCAACCTGGTGATGGTGGAAATGACCAATTTAGCATGGGTATCTCTAAGATAGGTCAAGCTGCTGGTCGTTACACGGTCTATAAGAATCCTTATATGACTGAAAACCAAATCCTTGTTGGATTTAGAGGAAGTAACTTCTTAGAAACAGGTGCTGTATATAGTCCTTACGTTCCGTTGATTACAACTCCATTGGTATACGATCCTAGTGATTTTACACCAAGAAAAGGTGTGATGACTCGTTACGCTAAGAAGATGATTCGTCCAGAGTTCTATGGTTTGATTAAGTGTTCTGCTTTAGACACTATTTAATAGTCTAATCATAAACCTGATACAAATGAAAGGGGAGAACTTCGGTTTTCCCCTTTTGTTTTTAGAAATGTTATATTTATAGATAGGAGAATTATATTATGCCAAAATTAGATTATGCCTATTCGGACCCGAGTTCATTTATTGTTGGTCAAACACCATATGGGACTTATGATGCTGATTCCACTTTTCAAACTGATATTGTTTCGGTAACAAAGTGGTGTGCTCAAAGACTTGGATTTCCTGTATTACAATTAGAAATACCAAGTGGTTCTATCTATGCTTGTTTTGAAGAAGCAGTTAATGAATACTCACAACATATTAACAACTATAATATCAAGAATTGGATGTGGGAACAATATGGAGAAAAAAGTAGAATATCTGGTTCTTTAAGTACAGGTTCTGCTAATCCTGTAACTCCATCTTTAGGAGCTTCAATTGGGATATCAGATAAATATGGTCAAGCTGTTGGTATGAGTGAAAATTATGATTTGAAAAAAGGATATATAACATTGACTGGTTCTAAACAAGATTATGACTTACAAAATGTTTGGGCTGATGTTAGTGAAAGTGGTAAAAGAATAGAAGTACAAAGAGTATTTAATCAGATGCCAGCAGCTGTTTCAAGGTTTTACGATCCTTATGCTGGTTCATTTGACCAAAGACAACTTCTTGACGCTTTCGGATTTGGTAATGTTTCTCCAGCAATATCATTTGTACTTAAACCAATCTCTTATGATTTGGCTAGAGCAAATGCTATTGAAACATCGGATTTGGTAAGAAAGAGTGCTTACTCTTTTGAGATACATAATAATAACTTAAGGATATTTCCTATACCTTTGGATGGAGATGCGGGTGAAAAGATATGGTTTGAATATTATGTCAAAGACGATATCAGGAATTCAGATAACGCTAATGCTGGTTTACAAGGTGGTATATCAGATCCTTCTAATGTACCATACAAGTTCATTACATATAATTCCATTAATCAACCAGGTCGTCAATGGATTAGAAAGTATACTTATGCTCTTGCTAAGGAGTTACTTGGTATTATAAGAAGTAAGTATAGTGCTATGCCTATACCTGATGGTGAAGTTACATTGGATGGTGAAGCTTTAAAGACAGAAGGTAGAGAAGAAAAGACACAATTATTAGAAGAGTTAAGAGAGTTCTTAGAGTCAGTATCTTTGACAGAAAAATTAAAAGCGGAAGCAGAAGAGTCAAATGCTCAAAGAGAGGTATTGGCTAAAGCTCCGTTAAACATATACATTGGATAAAAGATGCCTTACATAATAGCAGAACCATGTGTTGGTACTTGTGATACAGCTTGTGTAGAAGTTTGTCCAGTAGATTGTATCCACGGTCCTTATGATAAAGAAGGTATGGGAGAAGAAGCAAAAGCTGATGGATTTGTACCAAAGGAAACTGATTCACTTTACATTGATCCTGATGAGTGTATTGATTGTGGTGCATGTGAGCCTGAATGTCCTGTAGAAGCAATATTTGAAGAAACAGAAGTACCAGCTGAATGGGAACATTACATCAAAAAGAATTATGAATTTTTTGGTAGGGAGATGAACTAATGTCTGCTACACGACCATTTTTTATTTCCCAAAAGGAAATAAACTTAGTTGACCATATGAACGAAGAACTGATTGATGAGATTGTCGGTCAGTCCGTTGACATCTATAAAGTATCACCAGAACATACAGACGATAACATATATGGAGAATCTACCACTAAGTATTTTAATGTAGGTTTCAGAGTAAATTGTCTGATACGATATAATGCTCCTGAGGTAGAACAATTTCAAGAAGCAGGACCAGACACGAACTCTACGATTGATTTGATGTTTCAGAGAAATAACTTGGCTAGTGGTTCATTAAACTTTTTTCCTGAAGCTGGTGATATATGTGATTGGAACGATTGGTATTGGGAAATCAACGGAGTGACAGAACCACAACTTATCGGTGGTCATCCAAACTTTAATCATGCTATAAAAGCTACAGCACATCGTAGTAGATTATCATCGATTAATATCGAAGAAAGACCAAGATAATGCCTAACAAGAAAGCTAAAGAGAGAAAAAGAAAAAGAATTATGTTGAACAAACAACTACAGAAAGAAGGAAGAACTGCTAAACAAAGAGCAAAAAGAAAAGATAAGATTGGTACAATTAATCCTACAAGGAGATTTTAGTGGCTGTTGAATTACTAAATAAATCTCTTGTAATGAAACCGAAAAGGTCTTCAGTAGTAAAAGTGCAAAAAGATGTTGACTTTGTAAAAAATTATGATAGTGATAGTGAAAATTTGTATGGAGAACCAAAGGCTGATAGGTTTGATGAGATAATAGATTTACTTAAGCAAGGTAATATTTATGGAGAGAAAGAAAATATTACTTTAGGAGCAGT
>CEUT01068083.1_pt1 | contig 13373 bp, 13 predicted proteins | sample 531401 | NCBI WGS metagenome assembly CEUT01 (sample SAMEA2622821, study PRJEB7988) | marine metagenome | biome: marine biome (ENVO:00000447); feature: surface water layer (ENVO:00002042); material: "saline water (ENVO:00002010), including plankton (ENVO:xxxxxxxx)" | depth 5 m | reverse complement strand
ACTGGCCTAGAAGCATCCCAAGATGAATCTCAAATACTCCTGTTGTGGCAATTTCCATCTTAGATCCCATCCATAACAACCAGACCATGTATCCAGTGTGAAAACCAGTACAGAAGGTGCATGCCAACATGGAATCTATAAATTTGCTCTTTCCATGCAGCATCGGGACTTTATGCTGAAATCCAAAACATAAACCCCACGCTGCCAACATTAAAATAACATAAATCATATTTCTATATCCTGTTTTACGATTTGGGCATATCCCAAATCAAGCATTTGTTTTATTTGTTGTTTTGTCATTAGTTTTTTTGCATCGTACATAGGTAGTCTTTTATCGGGAAGATTCATAGCCTCTCTTATTGCAAATCTAACTTTTGGAGAAAAACCCACGTCAGTTATTGGGACTCGCTCTCTTTGTTCTACGATTCTAATATTCCGATCCTTCTTCATCTTATTGTACATGGATGATCCTCGGCTATCTTTGAATTCAACAAGAGATATGCCATTGTTGGGTATGTCGTTCCATATCTGGACTCTAACCTTAGCCCGATCCGATGGCCTCGTACCCTTAAAGACTTTTTGTATAGGTGCGTCTACTTGTTCTTTAAACTGCAAAAGCTCTCTTTGTGCTCCTAACTCCACAAGAGCGTCCTTGATCATTTTCTTTGTAGGCATCAATTCTTTGTTTGTCAGAGGTGCGTCAGACAATTCACTTACAATTCTTTTCGTCATATCCGCACTAATCTTCTTAATCAAACTATCCTCGATCTTTGTGTCAGAAGATCCCTTCTGGACTTCCTCTTCTCCGACTACAGCGTCAATAATCGCTCTTTTGCTGTTAATCATTTCTTCGATCTTATCGTCAAAGCTCCCTTTAAACTGAAGATAATGAATATCAACATCTTTATCTTGACCAATACGATATATTCTATCCTCGGCCTGTTCTTCCCACGTCGGAACCAACCACCGTTCAACAAATAAAGCATCCGATGCTTGAGTCAAGGTTAGTCCCTCTCGGCCCGCCTTAGTCATAACCATAGCTTGCAATTCGCCATTTTGAAATTGGTCTACAAGCTCGGATCTCTTTTTGCTTGATACAGAACCATCTATCACCCCATAAGACACATTGATTTCTTTCAAAGCGTCTACCATAGAGTTAAGCACTTTTTGATGATCTACCCAAATGAGAAGAGGTTTCTTTGTTTTGGTTACAAAGTCCTTGACCCATTGCGTAGCGACTGGAATTTTGGCTTCTCCCGCTGCACGTCTCAAATATCCATACACCGCAAGTACAGTTTTTTCGATTTGACCGATAATGTTTAACTCATTTTCGATAAAGTCTTTGGTTGAATCAATCGCCTCTTTGGGCAAAATACCGCCTTTTATCATTTTGGCAATGTCCAGAGTAAAACGCTTTTGTAGTGACTTTGCTATCAAATTGCGTGTTTCATCTTGCATTTTTTTATAGAGTTTACGTGCTTCTTCTCCTACCTCTGCATTAACCAGTATTCTACGCTTATTAGGTAGTTTTAAGGTGTTTTGCACATCGCTTTTTAGACGACGAATCATTATACATCTAATCGCCTTGCTTAATTTGGTTCTCAAATCTTGTGCCTCTACAGCCTCCCTATCTTCTACTTGGTATTTGAATCCATCCTTTGTAATCCTCGTGACCTTGGGGCTAAAAGCCATATTAAAGGCTTCTTTAGAGGGGAAAAGATCGGGACGTAGCGCATTAAACTGAGCGAAAAGCTCATCTACCCTATTTTCCAACGGAGTACCCGACAATAAGAGAATATAAGGGGTTATAAACTCATCTTTATCATCCTTCCTTGTAGCCAAAAGCCTAAATGACTTGCTACGCATGCTTTTTTCATTTTTGATATAGTGTGCTTCGTCTACGATAAAGGTTTTGAATTTACGATCCTCTATGAAAGAAGAGTAATTATTTACTTTGTTGAACGATGTCACCGTAATATCTGTTTTTTCTTTTGAATCTATTTTAGATACGGTTTTGGTGGGAAGCCAAGCATTGATCTCTTTGATCCAATTGTCTTGTAGACCCGCTGGACATACGATTAAAGCGGGATAAACCTTTTTTCCCTGTTCTTCACCGATAGAGAGGAAGAGAAGCCCTTGTATCGTCTTGCCAAGGCCCATCGTGTCCCCGATATAGGCTCGGCCACCCGCCATCCAAGCAAAAGCAGATCCGATTTGTTGATACTCATAAGGTTTAAACTTTACTTTTTTAGCGGGTACACCGACCTGTTTAGAAGGAATAATCCCATCCGCCTCGAATTTTTTAGGAATCATCTTTTTGATTTTCTTAAGGAGCGTGGGATCAACATCTTTAAACTCGCCTTTGCCCCAAAGCTCGGCAAGCTCGGAACAATCGTCAAATATAGGTGCTCTTCTCAACAATACCGATCGGATACCATAAGCAAATGCATACTGCCCCTTTTTATCGTAGTATCGGGCTATTTTGCCTAAATACTTATTTAGGGTGAATACTTGCACGTAGTTGCTGTACGCTATGCGTGTCTGAACGTTAGCGTTAGTAAGACCAAACCAATTTCGAGATTGTGCATAATCATCTTCGATTTTATATAAAGGTGTATCCTTAGCTGCAAGCAAGGCGACTCTGGCTTGATATATATACTTCATTTCTCTTTTGATCTTCTTTTTGAAAACAAACCATTTACCGACTATGTCGTCGATAGTGTGTATAACCAATTGAACACCCTCGATTTTGCTATCAAATCTTGTGCTCGTTAGAGTAAAATAATTCTCTTCCTCTTCCTTTTTCTGGAAGTCTTTGGGCAAAAAAGATACTCCTACAATGTTTTTGTCTTTGGGTACTTGAGAGAGCGCATCATTTATTTTTAGTATCAAATCAAGCTGCGTATCATCGATATCGCCATCTTTGATTTTCTCGTATGTGTCTTTGGAATAGTTAATTGCATACTCGTCAAGCAAATTCAAGGCTGTTTTGCGTTTTGAGATTGACAATTGGTGTTTTGTTGTCTTCTTTGGCTCTGTCTTCTTTGGCTCTGTCTTGGGCTTAGTCTTCTCTGGTTCGATTGTCTTTAGTGCATCAAATTTGGGGCGATTTTTCTTTACAAACTCTTTTAAAAGCAATGTTGGCTTTTCTAAGTGTGTAAGATTTTCAGAGTTTTTAAACTCTTCGGCTAAAGCGTCCAATTTGGGAATATAAAACCCCTTGTACCACTCATTGTTTATATTGCGATTGGCGATCCATCGATTACGACGTATGACTTCTGTTTCTTCGCCAAACTCTTTTAACTTCCAGTTTAAACTGTTATTGGAAGGAACGAAATAAATATAATCCCCTTCAAATATAAATGGCTTTATAGTAAGACCTTGTTGTTTAATCTTCCATACCTTTTTGTTCAGCTTTTGGATAACAAGAAGAACAAACAGCAAATCCTCTTTCCAAGCTTTATCGGGCGCATTTTTAACACTCCCCACTGTAGCATCAATGAGACTCAAATCTAACTTTGATTTTCCACTACTATAAGTATAAAAATCTCGATGGTTACTCCGTAAGTACTTTATTGCTTCACTTATTTTAGATTTTGGAAAAGGAGGAATCAAGTATTTTCTTCTGTCAAACATCGGTTTAGAAAGTCTAAAAATCTCTTCAGCAGCGCACAATGAATAATTATCCACATCACTTATCGTACATTCGTCCAATACGTCGGCTGTAATTTTAAATGACATAATGGTATTTTTAGAGAACGTACCAAATAAAGCCTTAGTGAATTTCTCCAAGAAGACCACAGCTTTAGCATATTCTTCGTTTGGTTCGGATGGTTCGGTTTGTGCACCCGCTGTTTGTGCTACTTTTTTCCATGACACAATCTTTGTTTTAAGCTCTTGGATTCCTTTTTTAACCGTACCCGCAAATTTACCCTTATCTAAAATTTTAAAAGCAGTACGGATATATCGAAATGGAATCATTAAGTCGGGAACTCCTTTAATCCCCGCCACCATAACTTGTACTCCCGCTTTGGCCAGTGTTTCATATATTTTTTTGTTTAATGTGGCTCCCCCGCTATTCAGAACAAGACTTCTTCCATCGAATCTATATTTTAGGCCCCCATCTTTTGTCGTTCCTTCCATCTTTCCAGATCCAAAAATATACTTTTTGGTCAAGTCGTCACCGCTTTGTTTGGCCTCTTCTTTGGCTAAAGGCTCCAGACTCTTATTCCATCTTTTCCAACGTTCTAGGCCAATTTGTGTCTTACTATGTCGCTTGAGGACTTGGACAGCCCGATAGAAATCGCTTATGCTTGGATCGGCCCCACTATCGATAAGTCCTAGGAAATTACGCATAATTGCATCGGTAGCACCAGAAAATCCAACATCATCCTTTTTTGTTGGTGGAGGCAAAGCCGCCAATTGACGAATCGAATTGATAATGTCTGCTTTTATCGCTTTAATGTCCGATTCAGAAGACAAAGCAGATACCTTTGTCTGTTTAGATATTTTAAATAATTCTAATTGGATAGCTTTAAAACGCTCCTCAAGAGCGTTTATTGTTTTCTTATCTTCTGGTTTCATGGCCTACTCTGTCTAATAGTTTTTAGTGATAAAAAACTATCACACTTTAATGTCACTTTCAATATATTACTTTCTAACTTTTTTAGCTTTCCTTGAGGATCTGGATGTTGTTTTGCGTCTACTGTTGGATGTCTCCACCAAACGACAACATGATGTCTTGGAGCTTTTCATAAAGATTTCTATAGAGTCGGGTATTCCATCCTCATTACAATCGAACCCTAGGGGAATCTTTAGATGGTTGAGCGCATCTGTTATCAGTTTGTACTCTGTTCTCTGTTCGGAGTTGGCTATTCCGCTTGTAATGATTTTGTGGAGGAAGTTGTGCCTTGTTATGGCCTCTCCGAGTCCCATTTCATATTCGGTTCTAAAAGATTTTAATGCGCTCAATTTATCCTCCTATAATTTTATACATTATTATAACAAAAAAGGTGGGCAAGTGTACCACGACTTGCCCACCTTAACAAAAACACCCAAGGAGAAGCGTTTTTGTTTTGCCAGAAAACTATTAACCGATTTCCATAATAAATTGTGGCTGAAGAAGAATATTCCAATCGTTAGACGATCCATCTACACAAATACCAACTTGATATACAACGTCTCCAGATCCAGTAGGAGGTGAAACGCTTACATTGCCCGCATTTACGCTAAGATAAACAGGTTTTCCGATATGGTTGCCCGCAACAAATGAATCATCACATGTAATGGTTACAATACCGCTTACTACGATATCTGCTGCTGCTCCCGCACCCGCTGTATCCAAAGAAACACCGATAAACTGAGCACTAGAAGAAGCATCTGCATCTGATCGACTCACACGTACAGATCCGCCACTGTTTACAAATACAACACAATCTTTTGCCGCTAAGGATGCATCATTCGAGGTAAAGGAGCGAACGAGTTGGGGGAATGTGGAGGCGATTTGTGCCTTATTGGAAGCTCCCTCTGCTGATAGTTTGATATCTGCACTGGTTGCCATGAGATTTATCGCTCCAGTGTCGCCATCACCACCAATTGTTACGGTCGCTGCATCAAGAGTAAAGGCTCCAGAAGAATCGATATCATAAGTTGTAGAGGTAGCTGAGAATGCAGCGACTGAGGTAATGGTAATGTTACCAGACGTTCCAGTCTCTAAAGTCAGATTGCCACCAGTAGACAATACACTAATTCCCGCTGTGTCGCCATCATCTCCGATAAGCAATGAAGATCCATCAATAGTGATTCCCCCCGCTGCATCAATGTCGACAGTAGAGGAAGGAGTCAAAGAGAATGTTGTCATCCCTGTTTCGCTCAATGCACCCGCACCATCGAACCGCCAAACGGCTGTATCGTCACCAAATGTCGATACTCCACCACCTACGATATTAACCGTACCACTACCAGAGAGATCCAAGTTTGTTAATCCACTCTCTGTTAAAGCTCCCGATGTAGCGGATAAAGTGAGCACACCATCACTTACAGTCATTGCACTGCCAGAAGTAGAGGCAATGGCACATGTTGAACCACCTGTTATTGCTACACTAGAAGAAGGAGTCAGAGAGAATGTTGTCATTCCTGTTTCAGAAACAGCACCCGCACCATCGAACCGCCAAACAGCAGTGTCATCACCGAATGTTGATACTCCACCACCTGTCAAATTCATAGTACCAGTACCAGAAAGATCAAGACTGGTCAATCCACTCTCGCTCAAAGCTCCCGATGTAGCCGATAAAGTGAGAACCCCATCACCTAATGTTAGAGCACTACCAGAAGTAGCAGCAATGGCACATGTTGAACCGCCTGTTATGGTTACTCCCGCACTTGGAGTCAATTCGAAAGTTGTCATTCCTGTTTCAGAAACAGCACCCGACCCATCGAAAGACCAAACAGCAGTGTCATCACCAAACGTAGAAGTAGAAGCACCAGTAACGGCAAGAGTACCCGCTGAAGTTACAGACAGAGAACCGCTTGTAGTAGTACTAACAGTGAGGTTTTGACCAGTAGAATTGATTGTACTTGCACCACCAGACGCATTAAAGGAATAGGAGTTTACAGCAGTATCACCACCAATCGATACCCCACCTGTACCACTCGAACCACCTTGTACGGAGAATCCTTGCGAATTTGCGGACAGTGTGAAGAGTATATCCCCGCTTGCATCTGTTGTTATGCTATTTCCCGCATCATAGGCTTGTTGCAATGTGGATATACCTAGATTGGTAAACGAATTAAAACTGCTGTCCACCGATCCATTCGCCACTTGCCAAGCACCCGCTGTCGAGACTTGTAATGCAGCCACATTGACTTTGGTAATAGTAACGGATGTTGAACTACTTTCTGTTTCGGCTGTAAAATTAATTTGTGCAAATTTTGCACTAATACTATCGGGGGATGTAATAGCCGTTGATTTGATACTAAGTACTGCGGGATCTGCATCTGTAAGAGAATTAACAATATAAAAACCATCATTCTCTGCTCTGGTTGTACCCGCAATTTGAATCAGATCACCCGATGAGAACGTCCCCGCTGGAAGTTGGGCCTGTGCCACTGATAGAGTAGGACGTGTGGCTCCACTTGCAGCAGCAAACGTAATATTTGCCGACGTAGAGTTAATCGTGCGTCCCGTATTCGTAGGAAGATAGTTTGCAGCCAAACCCCCTTCTAGCCCCGCAACCGTTGTATATCCAAAGTTGATGTCCAAGAAGTTGTCTTGCACTAAAACTCGTTCTTCATCCCTTGATATAATGTTCCCTGTTACCTCAAGATTCCCCGCAACAGACATGCCAGTGTCAAATGCAATTGTATCGCTCGATGTACCTGTTCGATTCTTTGCGTTGGTTGAATCGTACCCAATACCTTTATATGTAGCCAAAATAGCCTCCTAAATAAATTGATAAAAACTCTCTATTAGTATAAGACAGCAGATGAGAATATAGCAATTGACAAAAGGATCACTGAAAGATGATCCTTTTAATTAGTAGTAAAATTATATACTATATATAAGGTATAAAGAAATATGGTTAGTTGGAAAGATCCTCTTGTATATACGAATTTACTCTTCTTCCTAAATGCAGTCTGTTATGCAGCAATTGGGTTTAGAGTATTAGGTATCCTATTTTTAATCACTGCGATCTGTTCTTTGCAGTATCATAGATTCCCCAAAAACACCTACTGGAAACGTTTAGACATCTTCTTTGCTTCTTTGTCTCTTCTGGTTGTTCTTGGGACGATATACGTGCATCTAAGCTTGTTCAATGCTGTAGTCCTAACTCTTCTTGCACTACTGACATTGATTATCAAGCGATATGGAGACATACAAAGCGATGCCGAATATTACAAAAGATGTCATTCACTATGGCATCTTTGCGTCTTCTATACAAATATCTTGGTTGTGCAATTATTGTTTTGAGTCCTTAGAGTCCTTTAAACCATAATGATCTTTGTACCATCCTGTCCCCTTTAGAGAAAAAGAAGTCCTCGATATGAGCTTCTTCATTTCGACATTCTCTTTGCATTTGGGACAGGATGGATTTGGGCTATCGTATCCACTGATTATCTCGATCTTATGGTTACATTTGGTACATTTGTACTCATACAACGGCATCGGACTTCTCTTCTTCTGGATCGGTAGATACTTCTTCCATGTTAAAGGAGAAGCATAAGAGCAAAAAAGACAATGCATTGATTTGCATATCCTCGGAGCAAAAATACTTTCTCAAGTTTGATGGCCCATCCAATATCTCCGCTATGTTGTTGGCGATCTCTATAAGCTTCTTTGACGAAGCACTCGGAACCATTGTAGATATAATTTTAAGAATCTCCAATTCAAGTTCACATGCTGCATTGACTACAGAAGGATCTGGATCGTCGTGATCGGTGTTGAATTCTACGTAAATATCTGCTGCTGCTGCTGACAATATTTGTATACTTTCTGGAATAGATTTTATCTCGGTTTTAATTTCATTTGGGTTAACGATTTTCATTTTTATTTTCTCCTTTGGTAGTCCCAAATTAAGGTAATTGTAATTAGTAAAATGCATGCAAAACCATACATAAAGGGTACAAGGGCTATGTCTGACATGGATACACCCTTGTTCTGTTATTTAGTCGCCACCACAACCGATTTAAGGCTGTTGCTCGGATAAGTTTGCGATATACACGCTCACAATCTAAAGCGTCTTGTCTTGCGCTATGAAAAGGATGAACAGGGATACCCAAAAAGCTTCTTATAGAGTCTAAAGATAAGGACTTTAGACCACAAGGAACCAAATGTTCATGTGCCAATGTAACCGTATCTATTTTGCGATATACGATAGGGGGATGCTGTCCCAACTGGTTGAAGAAAGAAAAGAGAAACTTCCAGTCAAAAGCTACGTTGTGACCGACCAATAAACATCCATTAAGAAAATTAAAAATGCGTTCTTTGGCCTCGGAGGGGGCGATCGCAGTCGCCCAATCTTGGGGATTGTATCCATTAACCTTAACGGCTTCTGGATCTATAAGATGTGGTCGTTGTACTCGAATCTTTAAAGACAATTCTGTTCTCTTTTGTGTGTTTGGATCGTGCTTTATACCACAAAACGATATGATTTCGTGTCTATCGACATCAAGTCCTGTTGTTTCTACGTCTACAAAACACAATGGTTTGTCTAACTTGTGAATAAGCATTTTATTCTCCAAAAAGGGGGATTTGTGGAGGAAAGCATTTGTTTCTATGTTCTTGGCAATTCTTAATCACTGCATCTTTGATTTGTCGGATTTCCCAAGGAGTCCATGACTCGGTTTTGGTGTGATAATCGACATGCTTTTCAATCGATGAATTGGGAAAACTCCCCTCTTGTCCCCTAAGCTGCGTAGCCGATAAAGAGATATGGTTCTCAATGATGCGTGTTAGCTGTTTTATTCTTATTTGCTTCTGTTGGAGAGTAGCCATTGTGTTATTTCCGTTGCTGTTTGGTTGTTATTGTGCTTGTCTGGATGACATAGACTCAAAAGGGTTTTGAGACGAAGAGAGAAATCATCGGGCCTTCTATGCTGTATTGCTTCGTAGGAATGGATCAAATCTTCGTATTTGGATTTTAATGTATCCGACTTTATTGTCAAGGCTTTGTACGCTTCATTGACCGCTATAAGGCTCTTGTCGGAGTCTGTAAGAGGTATTGCATAGCGTTTCTTGTAGCAAGGCGGACATAGCTTCTTATAAGGTGCGTTTGTGGCTCTTACATATATGTTCTTGCATTCTCGACATTGCATCTTTACCATGTGTTACCCTCTTAAAATAGTCTCAACTGTTGTTTGTACATGTCAAATCGATTCAAAGCACCCTCGTAGTAGTCCTTATCGATTTCATATCCCCACATATCGAATCCAAGCATATCACACACAATAGCCGATGAACCCGACCCAAGATGTGTGTCGAGTATCCGACCCTTCTTCTTTGCGTACTGTTCGAGACAAAAAACATAAAGCTCCAAGGGTTTTTGTGTAGGATGGATAAACTTTTGGTGGGGTTCTCTTATCATAAAGCCAGTATCCATATTTCGCATACGACGAAACATTTTCATTCCTATATCAAAGGAAGTCCATGCCAACTCATTATTTACGCATGTGAATTTATCTTGCATTTTGTCCCAACAAATCCAACCTCTTGAAGGAGGCAACAAATCCGCAAAATAATTGCCTCCCCAAATGATTTGATTTTTCGATACTCTTCTAAGCTCAGAAAAGTACTCTTTGGTGGGCCTAGATTTATCCCAATTCTTTTCCATATATCGCAAAGCAAATTGATTTGATTTATTGGGGACTGTATCGGTCGTAGTGAGTCTGTTATGTATCCCATAAGGAGGATCGACAATTGCCAATTCAAAAAAATCGTCTTCAAACTCTTTTAATGCTTCCATACAATCTTGATTGTATAGGTTTATTTTTGGTTCTTTACGCATGTTTAGGTAGCATCCTTTCTTTGGTCAATCTCGGCAATGGTCAAAATCTCAATTGCGATGTGCATCCATCGGCTTTCGTCTGAATTTCCTTCCATTTTTGCAAGGCCCTTTGATAAAGGCCCGATTTTAGCTGCAATTGGGAAGCATTTGCCATTTTTATAGAGGTAAATGACGTTTGTGTGTACTCCAACAAGCTCCGCTAAGGCTTTATATGTCCAATTGTACTCTATTTGATGCTTCTGGAGCCATCGAGAAAGCAAAGGATAGCGTCTTTTGGGCATTATCAATAATCCATGAACAAGAAGGGCATATTCGATCATAACTGGTAAAAGCCTTAATTGGTGTGTTAAAATACTATCGTGAAAATGTTATATTTTCAAGACAACATTTTAGCTAAGACCAAGAAAGAGAGGCTTATTTCAGAAATAAGCCTCAAACACTAGCCAAACATCATAATTATTTGCTATATATTAGATGAAATATAGGAGAATAAAATAATGTTCATTGAATTAACCACTGCGTATACTAATACCAAAAAACCACTTATAATAAATGTTGATCAAATAGTCGCTTACTACAGACAAGATAGAGAGACTATGATATTTCTAAATGGTAATCACTCTTTTCCAGTTAAAGAAACACCCTCCCAAATTACAAGGATGATACAAGAAGCTGCAATGTAAACGCTTATACGGCTGATTTTAAAGAAAAATAAAAAAATATGGTTCGAGGGTGAAAAAAAATTTTGCACCTAGCCTTCTTTAGTATGTGAGAGAGCAAATTCTCTCAATACAGTCTAAAACAAAGGTATACAACCATGATTATTCCAAATCCCTTCTTCAAGAAGAAAAAAATCAAAGTCGTCAATCATTCCAAAAAAGTAAAGCACATATACAACTGGCGAAATTATGACTCTGCTGAAACCAAGTGCGGCCTTTGGGTTCGTATCAATCCAGACATGAAGCGTTCTGTTGAAGCTAAATTACCTTTATGCAAGAATTGCCAGAAAGCATAACAGGACTATAATCATTCGTTTAAAGGCTTCTTTTAAAAGAAGCCTTTAATTATTTCATATTTTTTAACTAAATTAAATGCAAAAATTTTAGATTTATAAGGGTATGTATCGACAAACTCTAATAAACTCAAAATTTTCGAACCTTAAAGACATCCCAAGGAGAAGTCAATGTCTATTTTTAAAACTCAAGCGTACTCCGACATACTAGACCAATTTAATCAAATCACTGATCGGCCCATTACGATCTTTCTCTTTAAAGCAAAAGGAATTCCCCTTCAAGAACGCTTACAGCTTCTCGATGTAGACCTTGCAAATCAGAAGTCCGCAAATGGAGAAGGTGCAATTATTCTTCTGCGATACAATAAAGAAATAATGGTTAAAAACGTAGACTGTCACGAACAGGTTCAAATTTCGAACGTTCGTGTCAAGCACAATAAGAAGAAATAATACAGTCTTTAGACGTGGTAAAGGAGGGGATGAGTTATAACTCATCCCCTCCAGAGCCTTAGCCCATCACGAAAAAATGTTTTAGCTAGTTGCGACACTAGAAGGAGATGCATCCCCAAAATAGAAGGTATAATCATTTTGGCTGTTTGCAGTTGCTCTAGTGATTACGATAGAATCGCTTGCTGCTAGGGAAAGATGTGCAGTTGTACCAGTCAAAGGGATCTGATAAGCTCCGACAACTCTTGCGACATTTGTGGTTGTTGCTGCATCTCCCCCAAAGAGAGTGTTCCCTCCGCCTGTGATAGCAATTGTACCAGATCCGCCCGCTGTCGCTTGAGTCTCTACGGTTATTGCTCTGATTGTGCATCCTTGTGGAGCAAAATCAGATACTGCGATTGTTGTGGCTCCTGTTGTATTGGCTTCATCTGATACTCGTAATGTTAAGCATGATGCTAGATTAGCAGCCATAATTACTCCAAAAATAAATTATCATTTTTATAATAAGATAATTTTATAGTAAAATCAAGAACCAAAAGGATCTGTAGGGGGTTATCGTCTTCGGTAGTTTTTGACTCTTTTAGCGTTTGAAACAGGTTTTCCAACAACACATGTAAGATCGGGGCTTACCTCGATAAAACGAATGGATTTCTTATTAAATTGTTCTGGTGCTCTGGTGCTTACAAAGACCCGATCGTCTTTGTTTTGCATTTCAATGATTTTAAAGCCCTTTCCTCTTAATCCTTTGAGCACTAGGGGAATACTCCACGAATTAACCCCAAAGAAGATGCCTCTTACAAACTTGGGATTGGGAAGAGGAGGAAGACTAATCTTTGTCATTGGATCTTCTTTCAAAGGCTTTACATGGCCCTTTAAAGCCTTTACACGCTTCCATTTATCAAAGACTTCAAATATCTCTTTCTCGGCTATTTCTTCGATCCCAATTTCCTTCTCTATAATTCTTCTCTTTCGAGCGATTATATTCTGAATACGTTCATCGATTGTGTCTTGTGCGGTGAAATACCAAATCTTTGTAGCCTTGTTTTGACCAATACGACGAATTCTATCCTCGGCCTGTTCCTCGGCTGCGGGGGTAAAATAACGCTCCAAAAAGGCCAAATGCTGCGCCTTTGTTAGTGTGATACCCTCTATTGCTGCTCGACTTCCAACAAAGCACTTTATGATACCTTTTTGGAACGTATCAATCGCTATTTGTCGCTCTGTTCTTCCCGACGATCCATCGATGCGAACATGTCCGACTCCAAGCTTGCGGAGAGCTTCACAAAACAAATTCAAAATGTCTTGGTGCTCACCGTATACACATACAGACTGATTTCTACGAATCATTTCCCTACACCACGTCGCACAGGCGGGAATTTTACCACGTCCCACAATTCTCCTCAAGTACGAAA
>CEUT01147873.1_pt1 | contig 13424 bp, 12 predicted proteins | sample 531401 | NCBI WGS metagenome assembly CEUT01 (sample SAMEA2622821, study PRJEB7988) | marine metagenome | biome: marine biome (ENVO:00000447); feature: surface water layer (ENVO:00002042); material: "saline water (ENVO:00002010), including plankton (ENVO:xxxxxxxx)" | depth 5 m | reverse complement strand
ATCAAAAAAGCAGAATGGCTTGAAAACAATGGCTTTATTCTGCTAGAAATAGAAGAAAACGAAGTAGATTCTCTTTCGTTAGAATTCTTCCTAGATAAGTTCGGCATGTCTATTTAGTGCTTGACTTTTCTTAAAAAAAACGCTATATTAGGAAAGGCGAAACAAACTATGCAAATATATTCATTACAAATTGAAAAACAAGTATTAAGCGGATTAATAAAATACCCCGATGTTTATGTAGATATTGAAAAATTCGTAGGTGAAAACGACTTCTTTAACGAAGTTCATAGAACGATTTTTTGTGTCCTCAGGAGTTTAATCCTAAATGGAGAAAAAGTAGATAAAGTCTTACTGGCCGAGAAAATAAAAAACCTCGGAGTCTCATTTAAGGATGAAATAGATATTTACAGTTACATAGATAACCTAACTTTCAGTCAGATCAAGAAGCCAGCGATAATTGACTCAGCTAAAGAGCTACTTAAGATAAGAGTTAGAAGAGAGATTAAAGGTACTTGCGAAGAGGTATCAAGCTTTGTAGAAAAGTCTGGTAACAAACCAATTGACGAAATTATCGGTGAGTGCGACTCAATCTACAATAAGCAAATCAACAGCTATGCGCTAAATGACGAGCCAATCGCCATCTATGAGGACTTAGAAGACTTGATAGAGGAGTGTGGCAACGAACCAAATGAAGATGTAGGATTCAAGACTCCTTTCTCAGAGTTTAATAGGCTTTACGGAGGGCTTAGAGGTGGAAACATCTACGCGGTAGTAGCAAGACCCGGTCAAGGAAAAACGACTTGGATCAACAACATGGTAATGAAAACTGGAGAACTTAATGATGTCCCAGTTCTAATGTTAGACACAGAAATGGTGACTAGAGACATTAAATTCCGCACCGCATCCGCTATAACAGACGTACCAATGTGGCACTTGGAAACAGGAAACTGGAGAAGAAATGAGGAGCTTGCTAAAAAAGTTCGTAAACGATTCGAAAACCTGAATCCTTCAATCAAATGTTATCACGCTTTTGTAGGAAATAAAAACATTGACCAAATCTGCTCATTAGTAAAAAGATGGTACTTATCTTCAGTAGGCAGGGGTAATCCATGTATTATATCTTATGACTATATAAAGCTAACAGGAGAAAGAGTCGCTCAAAACTGGGCAGAGCACCAAGCAATTGGTGATAAAATCGATAAACTTAAAAAGCTCTCTGAAGAAATCAATGCTCCAATGATTACCGCGATGCAAATGAACAGATCGGGGGAAAATCATAACAGGCGAGGTGGAGACCTAACTGACGATAGCTCGGCAATATCTCTTTCAGATAGATTACAGTGGTTTGCGAGCTTCGTGGCTATTTTTAGGAGAAAAACATTGGATGAAATAGCTGACGATGGTGAGGACTTTGGTACTCATAAACTCATTCCCCTAAAAACCAGATTCCAAGGAGAACACGCGGCTGGGCATCATGATTTAGTTAGGAGGCCGCTAGAAAATGGCTCATTTAGATGGATGAACAACTATTTAAACTTTAGCGTAAGGAACTTTAACGTTGAGGAAAATGGTTCACTACACGATGTTATAGAATCTCAACAAGAGAGATTCAACCCTGAAGACGTAAACCCTAACGACGGAGAGGACTTGATGTAATGGAAATCAAAGAGATATTACAAAATGCTGGATATACGAATATTACGGAAGATTCCAAAAATTTTCGTATGAAGCCCCTATACAGAGACTCTAGTAGTCAGACTGTCTTGAGTGTTAGAAAAGACACGGGTAGCTTTATAGATTTCAGTAAGAATATCTCTGGATCACTACAGACATTAATTAAAATGTCTCTAGACTTCAAAACCGAAGAGGAGGCGTTAAAATGGATAGAAAGTCATGCAGATGGTGGCTTGAAAATCAAGCAGAATGATAGACCTGTGGTCAAGGAAAACAGGGTATTCTCAAAAACCTCTTTAGAAAAAGTGATGCCTCAACACGACTACTGGATTAATAGGGGTGTTTCAGAGAAAACTCTGTCTCTTTTTGAAGGGGGAGTAGTTCACGAAGGAAAAATGAAAAACAGATATATTTTTCCTATCTTTGATTACAAAAAAAATCTAGTTGGTGTCTCTGGCAGAGATTTAGTTAATGACCCAGACTCTAAAAGGCCGAAGTGGAAACATATTGGAGACAAAAGTCAATGGAAATACCCGATGCAGGTCAACAATAAGCTGCTAAAAGATAAAAGAGAGGTTATAGTAGTAGAGAGTATTGGTGATATGCTTTCCTTATGGGAGGCGGGAGTAAAAAATGTGGCCGTCAGCTTCGGTCTGCAAATAGGATTGGGGCTACTTAATTATTTCATGAGGATAGACTGCCAAAAAATAATCTTAGCATTCAACAATGACGAAAATAAAGCTGGCAACGAAGCCGCTGAAAAAAATTCAAACAGATTACAAAGATATTTCGACAAAAACCAAATAATTATAGCTCTACCCAGCGAGGGGGATTTCGGAGAAATGTCTCAAGAGCAAATAATTGATTGGAAGAATAAAATATGAGCAAATCAGTAAGGCTATCGGCCTCTAAAATCAAGTCGCTCGAATCTTGCGCTTGGAAGTATTGGTGTACCTATCACTTAATACTCCCAAGATCAAGCAATCATGGGGCAGCGCGAGGGACCGCTTGTCATCTGGTTCTAGAAGTACTACTCAATCCAAGGCATAGACACTACATAGATATTATCTTAGAACACAAAACTATAGAAAAGGTTCCGTCCATCTCTAGGTTGATTAAAAAGACATTAATTAAACTAGGATTCTATAATGAGGAAAATCATGTTATGTGCGACGAAATGATACTCGTAGCCCTTAATTGTGACTTTCTAGGGGGCAAAGGCGCAGAGATAACTGAACCAGAGAAAGAGTTTTATCTAGAAAGTGATGATCCTGAGTATAAAATATTGGGATTCATGGATAAGCCCATTGAATACGATAAGGAAGATAAGGTAGTAATCGTAGACTACAAAACGAGCAAAGAAAAAATGACCGACTCTGAAAAAGAGTTCAACATTCAAGCTCTAGCTTATATATTAGCGGCTAAAAAAGTCTGGCCAAACAGAGAGGCTTCAATTCAATTTCAGTTCTTAAAATTTCCTGAGCAACCGATAATAGAAATAAAGGCAACAGAGTCCGAAATAAGAGGTTTTGAAAAGTGGTTGGGGTATATATATAAGATGGTATCGAACTTCAAAGAGCCTACTGATATGACTCCGGAGAATTTTGCTGCATTTAAACCTAGACCCAAAAAAGGAGAAGGATTCAAGGGGCCTTTGAATTGCGGGTTTGCCAAATATCCCGGCCAACTAAAGAAAGACGGTAATCTGATGTGGCATTGTGAGCACAAATTTGCATATGACTACTACGTTGCGCTGGACGAAGAAGGTAACGTGATTAAAAGTTCGAAGAACGAAGAAGATTTAGCTAAATCTTCTGGCAAAATAGAAAAAAGACGCTACGAAGGCTGTCCTGCTCACCCGCAACAAGAACCTGAAGACGATTTTGGATTTTAATTACTTGACAAACCTCCAAAACCGTGCTACAGTAATATCTGTTATGAACATTAAGCATATTAAAAATGGAAGTCTCTACAAAGAGAAAAACTCAAACAAAGTTTGGCGCGTACGCTCCAAAGCAAACACCTCTAGCGTATGGGTAACTCACCATAGTAACACGCCAGAGCTTGTCAAGGCCACCAGTCTAGTGGCTGCATCCGCTGAAGAATGCAAGGCGTATCTCGATTAAATGATACCCCTCTTCAAATCTCAATACTCCCTAGGTAGGAGTATCTTAACACTCGAATCTAAAGAGTCCCTCCTTGACGAGGGACCAGATTCGATTGTTGATCTAGCCACTCAGTCATCTCTTAAAGAAGTATACTTAGTCGATGATTGTATGTCTGGATTTCTTCAGGCTTATAAAAATTTATCTCAAGAAAACATAAAACTTATCTTTGGTTTGCGTATTAGCATTTGCGCTGATATGTCAGATCGTTCAGAAGAACAAATTAAAAAAACCTCTAAATATATAATCTTCTGCAAAAATGTAGAAGGGTACAAGAGGTTGATTAAAATTTCCACTAACGCCTCAAGAGAAGGGTTTTACTACCACCCAAGAATAGACTTCAAATCACTGCGGGATTTTTGGGACGACGATCTCCTTATGTTGTGTGTTCCATTTTACGATTCTTTTTTACATAACAATCTACTAAAAGGTAATGTATGTGTACCTGAATTTACTTTTACTAACCCCACGTTTTTTACAGAGGACAATACTTTACCGTTCGACAACCTACTTAAAGAGGCTGTAAGTAAGTATGCGAACATGAACAACTTTGAAATTCAACAGACAAAAAGTATCTTTTACGCTAAAGAGGAGGATTTTAAGGCTTACCTAACATTCAGATGCATAAACAATAGAAGTACCTTAGATAAGCCCAACCTAGACCATATGTGCAGTTCTAAATTTAGTTTCGAAACATGGAGGAAGGAATATGGTTCCGTTTAATACAAAAAAAGTAAAAAAGACTTGGGGTTATGAAATCTGGCTCGCAAATAACAAAAAAGAAAGTTATTGCGGAAAAATTTTATTTATCAAGGACGGACACAACACCTCGATGCATTATCACACCAACAAACACGAAACATTTTACGTTCTTGAAGGAACATTAAGGGTTGATATGCTAAGAGATAAAAGTAAGCCTGACTCCCACCCATTTACCATGACAGTTAAACAGGGGGAAAGCATGGAAATGGAGCGAGAGCAAGCTCACTCGCTAATAGCCTCAAATGGAGACTTAACTCTGTTAGAGATTAGCACCTTCCACGAAGATTCAGATAGTAAAAGGTTATACAGATGAGACAGTTTGCCGTAACCAACCAAGCTCTAGAAAGAGTCAAGCAGAGAGCTAGTAGACTTCCGCTACTGAATAATTCCATCCGCAATGGTGAAGGCAGCATAGTAGCTTATATCGGTGAAGAGGTGGTAAAAAAAGTTCTTAATGGGAAAATAGAGGACACCTATGACTACGATATCATTTACAATGATGATATTAAAGTTGATGTCAAAACAAAAGAAAGAACTGTTGCCCCAAGGGAAAATTATAACTGCACGGTTGCAGACTTTAACACTAAGCAAGATTGCGATGAGTACGCATTCGTAAGCGTACTAAACGATCACTCTAAGGCTTGGTACTTAGGTAAAATATCTAAAGCTGAATTTTATCGGAAAGCTAAATTTTATAGAAAAGGAGAACTTGATCCAGATTCTCCGCCCAGTAAAAATTTTTACTTTAGAGCAGACTGCTATAATATACCAATCTCAGAATTAAAATAATATGGACGAACATCTAATTAGATTTGATAAAGACAAAACGCTGGTCTTTATAGATTGCGAAACGCTAAACCTTTGCCTTAACAAATGCCATAACCTTCCTTGGCAGATATCCATGATCAAAGCCAAAGGAGACAAAAAGATAGCTGAAAAAGATTATTATATTAAATGGGACACCAAACTAAAAATCAGTGAAGATGCCGCTAGGATCACCAGATACAGTCAATCCAAAATGAACAAAGTGGGGCTAGCTCCAGAAGAGGTTTTTCCAACGATCAAAGATTGGTTGGACTCAGCCGACTACATAGTTGGACATAACATACTAGGATTTGACATTTACTTAATTAAAGATTTATATGAGCTATACGGAGAGGATTGGCAGCAATTGATGCCTAAAATCATAGATACTCATGCTATAGCGAAAGGAATCAAATTAGGGCTCCCATATGAGCCTGAGAGCGACTTTCTAGCTTATCAATACAGGATGTCCCACATCAGAAAAAGAGGGCTTAAAACACGTCTGGGGGCTCTAGGAGTAGAGTTTGATATAAAGCATGACTACGACAGACTACATGATGCTTTAGTAGATTTAGAGCTTAACTTAAAAGTCTGGAATAAGTTAAAATGGCAACTTGAATTTTAACCAAAAATGCTGTATTATGAAATATGTCGATGGATTTTGTTTACGACCTGACAGAAAAATTTCAAGAGCAAGAAATTGATTATTTTGTAGTAACGATCAGAAGCGGAGATAAGAAAAATTCAGCAGATATATTTTACCATTTAAAAGACGAGGACTCTGCGAATACTTTAATTTTGCTTTTAGAAAAACTAATAGAAGACAACGAAACATTTAAGATAAGTGAAAACAGAGATGCCCCAAACAAAAAAAAGAGAAAAAGCCCAAAAAAGCCAAAAGGTCAGTCAGGCAAAAAAAAGGGTAAAGGCAAAGATAAAGAGTGATTTTTCTGATAATTTCTCTAAATTAAAATTAGACTTACACGGAGTCAGGCTTCCTTCGTTCGAGATTCCCAACGAAGAGAAAAGGAAGATTAAAGTCAGTGAAGATGTAGACAACTATAACTTCTTAAGAGCTTTATGTTTAAATGGTTTCAGCGAACTAGGTCTTAAAAAGAACTCGAAAGAGTACAAGCAGTACGCCGAAAGAGTAAAGTACGAATTAGATACCCTAAAAGATTTAGGTTTTATTGATTATGTTCTATTAGTCTGGGACGTAATTAATTATTGTAAGAAGAATGATATCCCAACTGGACTTGGACGAGGTTCAGCGGCGGGGAGCATAGTCTTGTACCTCATTGGAGTAACTGGAATTGATCCAGTGAAGTATGGTTTATACTTTGAGAGATTCGTTTCTAAGATTAGAGCCAAGAAACAGGTCGTTGATGGGATTACATATCTAGATGGCTCACTCATGTGTGATGTTGATTTAGATATTTGCTACTACAACCGCCAGAAAGTGTTGAAGTATCTAGAAGAAAAATTCGAAGGTAAAACCAGCAAGATTCTGACATTCAACACACTAAGCACAAAGCTGCTGATCAAAGAGTGCGGTAAAATTATTAGTGAGATTCCTGACTCCGAGATGACAAGGGTTTCGGGTTTAGTTCCTAAAACATTCGGACAAGTAAAAGACCTCAAAGAGTCCTATGAAGAAGTTGAGGAACTGCGAAATTGGTGCGACGAAAATGACGAAGTATATAAAGTCGCCCTGAAGCTAAGGGGGCTAATGAAAAATAAAGGTGTTCACCCTTCTGCCGTAGGAATTTCTTACGACAATATGGATGACTCTTGCCCAACTGAACTGACTTCAGATAAGTCAACCTTTGTATCCTCATTTGATATGAACTGGGTATCCCAGTTTAACGTCAAGTTAGATATCCTTGGACTCAGAAGCGTATCGGTAGTAGACCAAGCATGTAAGCTAATCGGAATTAAACCGTCAGACATCAACGTTGACGATTTAGAGATATACAGGCAATTACAAAACCTAAAGACTCCTCATGGTCTTTTCCAGATCGAAGCTGAGACAAACTACAAAGTTTGCAGAACGGTTAGACCTCAAAATTTAGAACAACTTAGTGCAGTCTTAGCTCTAGCTAGACCGGGAGCTTTATCATTTGTTGATCAGTACGCCACTTACGTGGAAACTGGAACGCAAGCCGATATTCATCCATTTTTTGATGAAATTTTATCTACCACCGGAGGCGTTTGTTTATATCAAGAGCAAATGATGCAGATGGCCCACAAAGTAGGATTCACGCTTGATGAAGCGGAAATCTTACGTAGAATTGTCGGCAAGAAAAAAGTCGAAGAAGTAGCTGAGTGGAAGCAGAAAATTGCAGACAAAATAGCTGAAAAGGGTTTAGAGCCAGAAATTGGAGACATCCTATGGGCCGTCCTTGAAGACTCAGCCAATTACTCATTTAACAAGTCTCACTCCATTGCGTATGCCGCGCTAGCTGCTGCTACGATTTGGCTAAAGTTTAAACACCCAAAGGAGTTCTTCATGAGCCTACTGCAAATGACTAGGCATGAACCCGACCCCATTGCTGAGATTTCTAAAATTCACAAAGAGTTTCACCACTTTGACTTAGAACTTAAACCTCCTCATATCATAAAGTCTAAAATGGACTTTAGTATCGAAGATAATGGAATTAGATTTGGGTTACTATCAATTAAAGGAATATCAGAAAAGTCAATTGAAAAGCTAAATGACTTTAAGGATGAATATTCCAACAAATTTGAAATATTTCAAGCCGCAGAAGAAGCGGGAATTAGCATAGGAATACTTTGTCCGCTAATTCAAGCTGGAGCCCTAGAAGGATTCTCTCAGTCAAGAGCTAAAGTAGCTTACGAGGCCCAGCTTTGGAGCGTTTTAACAAAAAGAGAAAGACAGTTGGCTATACCATTAGCCGAACAGAACGACTACGACCTAGTGAAAGTTGTTAAGACTCTCAGCTCCACAAAAAACGAAAAAGGAAAAGAACTTATTAAGGAGTCTAGGATAGAGACAATCACTAAAAAGTGTGAGAAATATAGAGAAATATATAATCACAATAAAAGAAACGAGAGTTTTACTAATTGGTATTACGAGAAAAATTTACTTGGATATACTTACGGTAAGACTCTATTTGATATATTCTCCACAGAGAGGGACGGATTAGCTCACATAGAGACAATCAACAATATGTCAGAAAGAAGTCGGTGCGTGTTTGTGGGTTGCGTCGAAGAAGACTCGGTTTCACGGACTTCGAAGAATGGTAACAGGTACGCCAAAATAATGGTCGGAGACGAAACTGCAAGCGTTCGAGTAATGATCTTCAGCGAAAAACTAGACCAATGCAAAGAACTTAATGGTGGTTTGCCTAAATCTGGAGAGATAGTAATAGTCAAAGGAACTAAGATGGACGAACCAGTTTTTGCTGATATTATATCAATTCAAGACAGGGCTATCATTAAGTACGCAGACCTAAAAAAATAGTTGACAAGCAATCAAAAATACATTAATATATACAAACAATGAGATTACAATTCTATAAGCCAAACGCGAAAGTAACAGGAACAGCTTGCTCCTTCTGGACAACAGACGATGGTTCTATTATGTCGTCAATGATCAAACAGGACTCTTGGGATGATTCCCGCAAGCGCGGTTCTTTTAGTAAAAACAAAGATAACCCAAACAAGAAAGTTATCATCAAACTAAACGTCACAGAAGCTGGCTCTATCGTTGATGCCCTTGAAAGTGGCAGGAAGTGGAGTGGTTATCACCAATCCAAAAATCAAGTTACTAAAATTAATTTCGGCCCATACGAGAGGAATGGCGAACAAGTAGGCTACTCGTACTCTGTAAACAAAGAAGACAAAGAGGACTCAACCAATAAAACCAGTTTTATTATTGGTTTTACCTTTGGAGAAGGGGTAGTGCTGCGAGAGGGCTTGATTCGGGCTATTAAAGAATCTATGGATTCTAACGACAACTACACCAAGAGCGAGGCTCCAAAAACTCAACGAAAGCCACAGCCAGTGGCAGCTCAAGCTAACGACTCACTAGATGACGAAGACATGTGGTAAATGAGTAGAAAGAAGAAAATATTATATCAGTCAGATTTCGCTCTGGCAAAGACGGGTTTTGGAAGATGTTCCAAAGCCCTTTTAACCTATTTATACAAAACGGGAAAATATGAAATATTTCATTATTGCTGCGGAGTAGTACACTCAGCAAACCCCAATCTAGCTAAAACTCCATGGAAAAGTGTGGGTACATTACCCGACACTCAACAAGAAATGGATAAATATTCTCAAGACCCTAAAATGGAGCAGCTAGTTGGCTATGGAGCCCTGTATTTAGATAAGGTGGTTGAAGACTTTAAACCTGATATATACCTAGCTGCTCAAGATATATGGGGCATAGAGTTTGCTCAAAATAAAAACTGGTTCAAAAAAATGAACACCATATTTTGGACCACATTAGACTCCCTACCAATCTTACCGCAAGCCACCAAAGCTGCCAAAAAAATGGAAAATTTTTGGATTTGGTCTAACTTCGCCACGAAAGCCATGAATGAGGAGGGTATGAAAAATGTGAAAACCATGCATGGCCCCATTGAAGACTCGTACTTCAGAATTTTACCACCTGAAACTAAAAAAGAAATGAGAAAACACTTCGGAATCCCCGAAGATATGTTTATCATTGGTTTTGTTTTTAGGAATCAACTCAGAAAATCAGTACCGAACCTTTTAGAAGGTTATTCTATATGGAAAAAGAATAATCCAGATAAAAATTCCGGTCTGCTTTTGCATACTTTCTTTGGCGAAGGATGGAACATCCCCAAGCTGGCAAATGAATATGGTATAGATCAAAAAGAAATTTTAACTACTTATATTTGTAAAAGCTGCAATAATTATATAGTTACTAGCTTTTCTGGACATCAAGTAGACTGCCCATTTTGCGGAGACAAGAAAAGCATGTCTACTACTAATGTAAATTTGGGAGTTTCTGAGTGGCAATTATGCGACGTTTACAACTTAATGGACGCATACTGCCACCCGTTTACTTCTGGTGGACAAGAGTACCCCATACAAGAAGCAAAACTCTGCGGGTTGACCACTTTAGTTACCAACTATAGTTGCGGTCAAGAAATGTGTGAAGAAGGAGCGCATTCACTACCCCTAGAATGGAGCGAGTATAGAGAACACGGCACAGAGTTCATTAAGGCTTCCACTAGTCCCGAAAGCATAGCTGCTCAAATTCAAAAAGTTTATGATATGTCTCCAGAAGAAAGGTTGGAGAAAGGGCAAAAGGCTAGAGAGTGGACCTTGGAAAATTACTCTATAGAAAAAATTGGCGCAAAGATGGAAGAAGTTTTCGACAATATGCCAGAGATAGACTGGGATAAAATATCTCTCAAACCGGAAACTAAAAATCCCGATTATGTAATGCCAGATATAAAGGATGACGAATCTTGGTTAATTCATCTTTACCATAACGTCATGAAAATGGACTACCTAGACGAACACGATCAGATAATCAAAGAGTACGCCCTAAAACTTAAAACTCAAGAGATATCTAGAAAAGACCTAGAGAATAATTTAAGACAAGAAGCTAGAAGGTCTGTAAACGAAGAAAAGATGAAAGACTTTTCTAAGTGGGTAGACGAAGATGACGAAGGCAAAAGAATTTTGTACTCAATGCCGGGAGATGACAATGATGTCTTTATGTCTACTAGTTTATTTGAGTCTATTAAAAAGACCTACCCAGATTACAATTTATATGTAGCAACAGAGCCTCAATACCACGAGATTATATCAGGCAATCCTTATGTCCATAAAGTCTTACCGTATTTTCCAGAAATGGACAACGCCTTTTGGACAGAGGGCAGGGGAATGCATAAGGGGTTCTTCCAGATATCTCTATCACCTCATTTAAACACTCAAAAAAATATAGATTATCTCCATAATGGCGTAGATAAAATACCGTTTAATTTAAAGGAAGCATAAATGCACACCGTAGAAAGATTTGCCTTAAGCGCAGGAGCTAAAATAAATAAGCCCTATATTTATGATAAGTTTTTTCCTGTAACAGTAGATAAGTATATAACCTTCGAAGCAGGAAAGCAGAATGAAAGTAAAACATACGACCACTGGCCTGAAGTAATTGAATTAATTAGCCCCACCCTTGAAAGACTTAATATTAAGATAATTCAAGTAGGCAGCGGTGAAGATTTATCTCTCGATGGATGTGTTAATTTGAATGGTTCTCCGTCTCACGGTCAGGCTGCGTATATAATCAAGAAAGGACTGTTTCATTTTGGTGTTGACTCCTTCTATTCTCAAGTAGCCAGCCATTACGACAAGAAGGTTTTATCCTTAATATCCACCACTCTAACTCAACACTCTAAACCTTACTGGAGCGAAGATGACAATTATTCATGTATTTCTCCTGATTTCCCAGATGGTCGAAAACCAGCTTATTCCAATAATGAGTTTCCTAAAAGCGTCAACCTAATAAAGCCCGAAAATGTAGCCAGACAGATACTCGATCTTTTAGGCGAAAAGCTAGATTTTAACTATGAAAGTCAGTTTATAGGTAGTCAATATGGAAGCGTGTATATAGACATAATCCCAAACACTACCCCACTTGAATACAACTCTTCATTTGGAACAGCTAGAATAAGAATGGATTTAGAGTATGACGAAAAGATTTTGTTGGATAATTTAAATTTAGCACAAAATGCAATCATCATTACTAATCAACCTTTTTCGCTCAAAATGATAAATGATTTTAAATCTAAAATATCTAACATTATTTTTATCTTTGACGAAGAGACGGCAAATGAAAAAGATTTCATAGAGAGTCTCATCAGCATGGGCATTAAAACTAACTTTGTTACCTACCAAGGGAAAGACAAAGCTGACGAATTAAAGCTTAGATATATGGAGCATATGTTAGTTCAAAACCAGAAGCATCTCTCAAAAGAAACAATAGAAGACTCTATAGACGATATTAACAAATTGTATTTCAAATCATCTAAAAGGGTACTTAGTAAAGGTAAAATTTATAGTAGTTACTATCACTATAAAAATGATATACCATCAGAATCTTTCGACAGAACCATAGAGCCAGTCAAAGATGATCCGGATTTTTGGAGAGATTTAAATCACTTTAATTTACTAAAAAGCCTTGACTAATAAACAAAAGTGTGATATAGTACTTTTATGCCTAGAAAGAAAAACGTAAAAAGAGTAGCAGTAGAAAGAGATGATAGCGGTCTTATTACTCAACCAGAGGTAAACTACGTCTTTAATGAAGACGGAACCGTAAACTGGCGCAAGATGGTAAAAGAAGAGTTTCTTGTTCCAAACAAGCAAAGAACTCAGGAAACAGATGTATCTAAACTCGAAGATTATCAACTAATTATACTTCTGGGTGGAATCAAAGAGCTGGCGCAAATCAGAGGTTATACCAACGTTCGATATGAAGTTACTAGTCCGTCTTCTGATTACGTAGTAGCCACATGCTCTATAGATTGGATTCCGAACTACGAAACAGAAGACAGAAATGTTACCTTTTCTGCCATAGGAGATGCTTCACCTAGTAATACTCAAAGCTTTGCTAAGTTTTTTCTAGGGCCAATAGCTGAAAATAGAGCCTTTGTTCGATGCGTAAGGAATTTTCTTAAGATCAATATTGTTGCCCAAGAAGAATTGGGGAACACGAAAATCTTTGAAGACTCAAGTAATGAATCTTCACTACAAACTGACCCAAAACATTTATTAGAGTCGGTTATGAAGGACAAGGGTGTATCCTTTGATCAAATAAAAACAAAGCTATCCTCCGAAGGAATAAAAGAAGCTTCATCTTACAGTTCACTAGCAGATATACCAAAGCCCAAGGTATTTGAACTGATTGATAGAATCAAGAAAAAGGGATAAGGGTTACTCGCTAGGCCCTGTGCCACTAGGCCCTGTGCCACTAGGCCCTGTGCCACTAGGTCCTGTGCCACTAGGCCCTGTGCC
>CEUT01007452.1_pt1 | contig 13528 bp, 17 predicted proteins | sample 531401 | NCBI WGS metagenome assembly CEUT01 (sample SAMEA2622821, study PRJEB7988) | marine metagenome | biome: marine biome (ENVO:00000447); feature: surface water layer (ENVO:00002042); material: "saline water (ENVO:00002010), including plankton (ENVO:xxxxxxxx)" | depth 5 m | reverse complement strand
AGGACGATTTTTACTCATTATATTTTCTGAAATACTTTTGTTTTTCTATCAAAATTATGAGTTGTTTGAGTTTTTAAATTTTGTCCTTCTGTCAAACTTGTTTTACGCCAAGGAATTTGTTCTTCTTTTGGTTTATTAGTTTGCCAAAACAATTCATCAACCTCTAAATCTTCAAATCTATATTCTTCAAAGTCTTGACTTAAATTACTTGGTGGATTATAAAAATCACCTGCTGTGTTATTAGTAGCCATTATACTTCCTCCCAAGTTCCACTTTCACTAAGTACACCTGCTATAACTTCAAATTCATCTTTTACTGAATTAAAAAGATTAACTTTGTTATAATCACCATCAATATTTTTTGATTGTTTATTTTTTGGCACAAATACAACTTTATCTAATTTGTCATACATTGAATCTAATGCACTTTTAATCACTTGTATTTGGTTGTAGCCTTCTTTACTTATTTTTGACATTTTTCTTGTCCTCCTGTAGTAACTTTTTTTCTGTTTCTTTTATTTTATCAATATCAGTTTTTTTATGTTTTCTGATAAAATCACTCACATCAACATTAAGTTTTTCTATCTCACTCAATGCTAAATTTCTTACAAATTCTTCTTGTTCTGTGTCAATAACTACTGTCATTAACTTTGAAATATAACTTCCTAATTTATTCATTATTATCTCCTATATACATATATAAATATATAATTATTTTGAAAACACATGTTTTTATTCATCAACAACTGCTCTACCTTTTAATTCTTCCCAATCTTTTTCTGGTCTTACTTCACAATTGGTATTCCAAGAGCCTATCAGAGTGTGTGGCCACAAATCTAATTTATTTTTAGCTATATCTATTAGAGCATTTACATCTTTAGGAAAACAACTTCCACCAAATCCATAATGTCCATCTGGACCTGGAACACTCCAATGAGATTTTCCTAATCGTTCATCATATGTAGCGTATTCCGTTACTTTGTCATAGTCAATCCCTAACCTCTCACATATCTCAAACATTTCATTTGCAAATGATACTTTTGTAGCTAAGAATGTGTTAGTCATATATTTAACCATTTCTGCGATTGTGGAGCTTGTTTTAATTATATGTGCCTTTGGAAAAGCTTTATAAAATAATTGTCTAACTTTTGTTGAACCAGGTCTTGGACCACCAACAATTATTCTATTTTGATTTTTGAAATCATTTATTGAATTAGCTTCAGTTAAAAACTCTGGATTAAACACCACTTGTATATTATTACACTCTTCGTTTAATCTTTCTGTTGTTCCTGGTGGTATAGTTGATTTAATAACAACAATCCTATTAGATACATTTCTGTGAACTACTAACTCATCTATATCTTTAACCACATTCTCAACTATACTTGTGTTACAACTACCATTTTTATTCATTGGTGTTGGAAGACAAACAAAAATTACCGTTGATTTATCTAATAACTCATCCATTGAATCACAATTTCTCTTTGTCTCATCCAAATCGTAAGTTCTGATAGTGTGATATTTTTTCAAACCTTCTCTTACGGCAGTTCCTACAAATCCTTGTCCTATAATTCCTATTCTCATACCTCTAATTCCTCCATATAAGTTTTAATCCAATTTTCTATTTTATTATTTGGTTTCCAATTTAAAACAGACTCAGCTTTATCTATACAGGCGAGTGTTTCTTTTGGTTCAATCACTGGTGGTAAATTAGTTTGTTCTCCACCTATCATATTAGCTATGTCATTTACTGAACGATTATCACCATTACCTATGTTAAAAGCTTCACCATTTAATTCTAATGGATAATCCATACATTTTATATTTGCTTCCACAACATCATCAACATGAGTAAAATCTCTTCTCTGTTCCCCATCACCATTAATTGTCAATGGTTCACCATTTAGTTTTTGTTTTGCAAATATAGGTATAACTAATCTGTAAGCACCATCCAAACTCATCCTATCCCCATATACATTAAAATATCTAAGAGACACTGTTTCTAAATTATATATTTTAGAATACAATTTACAATACTCTTCACCAATTAATTTTTGTAAGGCATATGGACTCATTGGATTTAAGTCTGTATTCTCAGATGTCGGTAAATCTTTCTTTTCCACATCACCATAAACTGATGATGATGAACTAAACACAAATCTTTTCACATTGTACTTAACACAAGCATCTAATAAATTTAGTGTTCCACTAACATTTGTGTTATTAAACTTTACTGGATTTTCTATCGATGGTTGAACTCTAGCGAGAGCTGCTGTATGAAATACGACATCAACCCCCTCGAACATAGAATAGTTCTCCATCAAATATATATCTCTTCTATAAAACTTAGCTTTTGGATTTATGTTTTCTTTCCCACTTGTAGATAAATTATCAATCACTATAACCTCATGATTTTCATCTATAAGTCTGTCAACTAAGTGACTTCCTATAAATCCAGCACCACCAGTTACCACTACTCGCATTTTATTAGTTCCTCCTCATATGTTTTTATTTTGTTAATTTGTATCTCAAATATATCTAATTCAAAACTACCAATCTCAAGTTCATCATTAGCTAATATTTCTGATAATTGTTGAATATATTGAAAGCTACTATCATTAAATTTACCTCCATCAAATCTAACCTCTATATCATTCTGAATATTGGCATCAATGGAATAAATTCTTTCATTTAAATCATACAATGTATTTGGTTGTTCTTTGTTAATATAACCCTCAGCATATGTGTCGACATAAATTGTGGAACACCAAGGCTCTAAAAATTCTAACAATTGTTCATTACAATTTTTAATAACGAAACCTATATCATATTTTGGAACAACCATAGGCATCATTAAATTATCATGTTTTACCATAGAACCCCATTTTCTAATGAAGTTTCTAATGTTCTTATAGTTAGTATATTGCCATTCTTTAGAATTTACCTCACCTGGTTTACCACCACTAAATGAATTAAATCTACTACCTCTACTTGTTAGATGATAAACCATACCATCCCAAGTTTGAATAAATTTACAACCATTTAATTTAAATCTATTAAAAATATCAGAATCTTCTCTACTCGTTGGTGAGAACAGTTCATCATGTCCACCTACATCCCAAAAGTCTTCTTTATATATAGCCCATGGTGCAAATATTCCGTGAGTTATTTTACTTTCGTCTCTAAATTTATTTAAATCTGATAAAAACTTTCTCTCATCAAACTCTTCAGGTTCTATCCCATAATCTGACACAATCTTTTCGGGACCTGGAGGATGTAATGATGGTTCAACCCTTGTAGCACACACGATTGTTTTTTTCTTTAGATGTTTAATCACAGCTTCATCTAAACCAGGACAAGCATACATATCAGCATGAAATATCATAATTATGTCATTGGTAGAATAATCTTTAACAAGTTTATCATACAATACGACTAAACCTTGTCTATCAGGTCCTTCATTACGATGTATTTTTACACCACCATCTTTTTTTGATATTTTCTGCATCCATTCCCAAGTTCCATCTTCTGAAGCATCATCCGCAATGCATATTTCATGTATATAACCAAGATTTTTTCTAATAGAATTGTAACACCACTTTAAGTACTTTAAATTATTTCTACTTGGTATTATAAAACTAATTGGTTTCATTAACTCCCCCTCTTACATAGTTTGGATGTTCAAATACATGTTTAGGATGTTTAATGTCCATAAATGATGCAAATTTAAAACCATCAGTTCGAGTTGTTGATGGCCTCATAACTATATCATTTTTATGTGTATTTTTAGAATTTCTAATCTCATTCAAACCATTGTTAAAACTATCCCAATAAGCTCTGTCTCTATTCAATTGGTCGTATCTCATTTGTTTGAATTTTCCTGGTCTCCACCAAGCATAATGATAAGTTGTTAAATCTGTAGGATATAACATTGGATATGTTTGTGTCATAAAATTAGATAATACATTTTTATACCAATCCATATCTCCGAATCTTAAACATACCTTTCTAGACCTACCATTTTCTAATAAAGTAATTTTTTCCACATAATATTGAGTTTCCAAAAAATCTATCCAAACACTTCTAAATCCTGTATTTGGTTTAAGTTGTGATAAATATCCTTCTATCTCTTCTTTTGAATCCTCATGATGAAATACATCTCCTTCCAAAGGAAATATATAATCACCCTCACTAACATCTATACCAACATCTTCAAAATTAGAACAAGCTAAAGTGTAACAACTTGGAGCATCAACTAAATTTTTTGGATATTCCATTTTATTTAATATTATCTTAATGTTAGGATATTCTTTTTGTTTACTTTCTATTATTTTTTCCATATCTTCATAATCAAAACCACGAACACCATCGGTAGTATAATTTGATATAAAGTTATCTGATACAATAGTAGAACTTTCAGGACCTCTTGGAAACATTCCTTCGTTATAAACAATGTAATCAGGATTAATTGTATCTATGATATTATCAATTTGATATTTAACCAAATGTGATTCACAAAAAACAGGAATCATAACTATTTTTTTAAACTTTATTTTATCTAACTCTGATTTCCAAGAGCTATTGTTGTCAAAAATAGATATTGGTTTACCCAAATCCCCATCTAAATCAAAAGCACAATAAGATTTTTCATTTGTTATTAATCTACCTAAGAAAGCTTCTGTACCATATCTACCATTGTCTTTCTTACTTTCCCAATTTTGTTTAAAAATTTCACTATTCTTAAACCAAAAAAATGTTCCAGAATAATGCCATTTTGAATCTTTAGCTACGGTTTCTAGTCCTTTAGTTCTTTTAAATATACCATAGGTATCATAAGTATTTAATTTATCTAGCACATCATCGATATTAGATAGATTATATTCATAACAATAGTCAGTCCACAATCTGTGTGGTTTTTTATAAGAACCCAATTGTCTTTTCTCTGAATTACTTTTAGAATGACCAAAAAATGTATATTCGTTTTCATCCGTTGACTCAATTGTTGGTAAAAGTTTTTCAAAAAATCCATATGATTCTCTGTATTCATTGTTATTTGGTGTTTCAAAAAATTGAATATCCAATCCCTTTAACTTTTCTTTAACATATTCAGGTGAATACAACCCATCACCAACAGCTATATTTATAACTCTTTTATTGTTAAATTTTGGAATGTATTTACGCAATTTATCAATATGATAGTCAAACATATTGTTTTTTATTGGACAAAAATGATAAATTATATTTAATTTTTTCATTATTTTTTGTCCCTCCAATATGAATATAATCCCTTGTCAATTTCATACTCACTCCAAACAAATCTATCTCTATTTGGTTGTTTTTTAGCCCATTCCCACATTTGTGTCAAACCATCATGTAATGTTGTTTTATCTTGATATCCTAATAACCTAACAGATTTTTCCCAAGTTGGGTGAGCGTCTTTTACTTCATGTCGTGGTTCTAAATGAATTGTATTCCCTCCACCAATAACTTCTTTAAGAATGTTGTTAGCTTCATTTATAGTATAAAATTTAGAACTACCCAAGTTAATTATTTCCTTCGAACACTTTTCATCAAAACCTGTTTTCCACATACATTCCAAAGTGTCATCAATAAAACTAAACGCTCTTGTTTGTTCTCCATCACCAAAGATTGTCATGTCTTCACCATTCATATACTGATACATCCATATACCTAAAACATTTCTATACTTATCCCATACATTTTGTTTCACACCATAAACATTGTGAGGCCTAATGATACACCAATCTAATCCATGATGTTCCCCAGCTATTTGAATGTCCATCTCACATCCATATTTTGCAACACCATATGGGTCTATTGGTTGAGGTAAATCAGCTTCATCAAATGGTGGGTTACCATGACCATATACAGCCATAGTTGATGTAAAAACTAATCTTTTAACATCGTGAGTTATACATTGATTTATAACTCTTGATGTAGCCACTAAATTGTTTTCATAATTAAATTGTCTAATGAATGGACTTAATCCTTCAGCAGCATAAGCTGCAAAGTGATAAACAACATCAAAATCGTGTTCTTTAAAAATATCTTCAATATCATCTGTTATTAGATTATTTTTATAAAAAATAACATCATCATTGATATTTTCCATATAACCACCACTCAAATCATCAATACCAACAACTTTACTGTCTGTATTTTCAATAATCCAATCAGCTAATCTTGAACCTAATAAACCAGCCACTCCCGTGATTAAAATCTTTTTCATTTATTTTTTACTCCCAATTATATTTTTTAATTTTTTGTCAATGTTGTTTTTGTTTCTAGCCCTACCCTCATTAGATTTTCTTAGTCTTTTCTCATTCATCATTGCTATTTTTAATCTTTCTCTATCGGACTCGCCTATGTTTATATCATTTATAATTAACTCATCCAACTCCTCAACAATATCAGATTCATTGAATGTTCTTTTTTCATCAATGTAATTATAATCACCAGCGTGAAAACATTCAGTTAATAATTCGTTTATTTTATTTTTAATTTCCCCAATCACAATCTCTTGATGATTTACTTTTTCAATATCATTGTCTTTGTTGAAAAAAAACCACTTTATTCTTTCAGTAATTAGTCTGTCGAAAAAAGCAGAAAGTGTATCTATGTTAGTTATTCTCATACGTCTACTATACCTCCATTAGCAGTTGCAGTGTGGTCTAAAACTCTTACATGTGTTTTTATACTTTTACGCAACTCTTCTGTTGCCCAATCCCCACACTTATTAGTACCATGCCATTCTACACTCAACAAGTCAATTAGTTTTATAGAACCCTTTTCTATTATATGGGGTAAAACTTTATATTCAGAACATTCAATATCTAAATCACAATGTACATAATCATCTGCTGAAACATTTTCTTTTAACCATTCATCGAAATCAATGGCCTCCACGTCATACCTCTCACCCTGCTCATGTTTAAATAGTTCACGTTTACTCTTAAACTCACACAAAGAACTTCCAAAATCATATCCAGCTCCTAAATGATAAAAAGTTAATGTGGTATTCTCAATCCATATCGCTTTATTTATAAACTCTATATCCACATTATGTTTATTTTCAAAATTAGCTACATATTTATCTTCATAGCACTTTAATGGTTCAAAACAATAAAATTTATCGAATTTTATCATTTCCCCATCTTTTCTAAAAGTATTAACCATATCATCTACAATTTGTAAATCATGTGCACCACCTACAATGAATATATTCATACATATTCCTCCATATTTTTAATAAAATTTTTAGTAACAACAGAACTATGATATTTTTTTTCAACCATATTCCTAGCAAACAAAGAAACTTCCTTATAAAATTCACCATCTTGATTAAGTTTTTTTACACATTTTTTTATGTTATCATAATCTGTATACTCAAAAGATGTATTTGGATAAATAATTCTCTGACAATCCAATTCAATATTTCCAATCAATGGAACTCCCAAAGAAGCGTACTCCATTACAACATTACCACAAGAGAAATCTCTGTTAATATCTAAACCAAACTTTGAACCATGTATGAAACCATTCCAACTTTCAACATCCATAAAACTAGCGTTTTCTATATTTCCTATTTGGTAAGAATCAGGAAACGATAACAATCTATCTCCAGCCTCTTTTGGAACATTGTATTTCATAGATATAATTTTTTCATCATTCCCCAAAACATCATTAACCAATTTATGAGATGTCATTCCTCTCTGATATCTTTTAACTGGACAAGGTATACTTATATAATCCCCATCATTTATATTTCTATCTACATCATATATTTTATTGGTACAACCTGGAAAAAATAAAAACTTATCTGTATATAAAGACATTAACTTTTTATCATGTTCATTATGATACATAAAAGCATTACAATCCTCTAATATCTCTACATATAATCTTTGTTCCTCAGCAGTCCACTCATACCAATCAAATATACACGCCTCTTGTTGAATAAAAGTGTCATTGTTCATCTGTACTTCTTTTAATATTTTTAACTTTTTTAACTCATCAAATGTTGGAGTTTGAAAAATTACAATATCATCTTCATTTATATTTGTGAGACAAGTTTCATAAGTGGATGAAAAATAACCAAGAATATCCATATAAGCTTGTGGTGTTCTATGTCTATCAAATTTGTGATAACCATCTTGAATATACAAATCATTTACATATACGATTCTTCTATCCAATTTACCAATCCCACTTATTGTTATTTTTGTTAAAATAGTCTATGGTTTTCTGTAATGATTCTTCCAATGATGTAGGTGTTTTTTGTCCAATAGCAGAATACAATTTAGTATTATCTGATTGTAAATGCCATATTTCCCAAGGCCTTATCCTTTCCTCATCAGTCACTATCTTGACTTCTTCATGACCCATTAACTTTCCAATCAAATGAGCTAAATCATAAATTTGGATTCCATCTTCACTACCCATATTATATACCTCTCCAAACTCACCTTTTTCTAACAACTCAACCGCCATTGAAACAGCATCCCCAGCGTATTGAAAATCCCTAAAAGAATTGTTTCCAAGATGAACTTCATTTGAGTTAGATAATTGTGATATTATTTCAGGAATAACATACTCATGTGTTTCTCTTTCACCAACACAATTAAATTGTCTCATAGATATTGCAGGAACACCAGCTTCTCTCCACCTTACTTGTACCAATCCATCAGCTGCTACCTTTGAAACTCCATAAGTAGAGTGTGGGACTACCATATCTTCTTCTGTTATTTTACCTTTCATATCACCATATATTTCAGCAGATGAAACTTGAAGTAATCCTTTTATATTTGATTTTTGACAAGCGTTTAACACTCTTAAAACAGCTGTGGCGTTTATATCAAAGAAATGCATTGGTCTTTCAAAACATTCAGGTATATATGGTTCTGCAGCGTAGTTAAAAACATATTCAATTTCATTATCTAAAAAAACTTTAGCTAAATCATTTTCATCATCTCTAATGTCAAACCATATAAATTTTGCTTCATCATTTATATGTTTCTTTAATCCAGTTATTAAATTATCTAACACTAAAACCTTACATTGTCTTTCATTTATTAGATAATCTGTGAGGTGTGAACCCAAAAATCCAGCTCCACCAATTACACAAACATTTTTGTTTTTAATATTTCTCATTGTTGTTATCCTTGTTTTATTATTTTGTACCAACTATTAAAAAATTTCTTGGGCCTTTGTGAAAATAACCATCACCAATTTCTATTTTAGAAAACCCCGCATGTTTAAACAATGGAGTTAATGTTTCAGGACACCAAGACCATTTATGTCCATATGTGTTCTCCCAACCAAAAATAGATTTTAAACCCTTACTACTATTTATATCCCAAGCGTTATCTGTTTCAACTATATATTGTGCGAGTTTTTTTAAGTTACTTGTTTCCATAATAAGTTTTCCACCTGGTTTCAACCAAGAATACCATCTTTTTAACAATATTCTCATTTGATTTGGTTTTTCCTCATTATCTTGTCCCCCCATAATATACATTGCGATGTGTGAACCAATTATTTCATCACAGGAATTCTCTTCCCACTCTAATTCAAATATGTCCGCTTCCAAATCTACTCTACAATCAAACTGACTTTTATCATCAATATTAACATAACCATCAATATAAAGTGGACCACAACCTAAATTAAGTTTCATTCTAAAACCTCCAATATTTTATCACAAATAAAATCAATATCATCGTTGGTTAAGTCATTATATGTTGGTAAGTTTATCCCAACTGAATGTAAATATTCAGAGTTTGGTATCATATCCATAGCATTTATAAAAGATTGTGTATGTAGTGGTTTGAAAAAATGTCTATAACCTATTTTATTTTTTGTGAGATTATCTATAACTAATTTTTTGTTCTCTTTAATAAGTATAGAGAAATACCAGTAAACATTAAAGAAATTTTCTTTTTCAATAGGTAATTGAATATATTTATTGTTTCTTAGTCTTTCATTATATCTTTTTGCTATTCTACGTCTGTGTTCAATAGTTTTGTTAACATTTTCTAATTGTCCTAAACCTAATCCAGCTTGAACATTTGTCATTCTGAAATTATATCCAATATCACTGTGGATATACTTTTCCCTATTTTCAAAATATAAATTTTTCATATTAACTGCATTTTGATAAATATCTAAATCATCAGTAACAACCATTCCACCTTCACCTGTGGTTATTATTTTATTTGAATAAAAAGAAAATATAGATACATCTCCAAATGAACCAGCAACAATGTCTTTATACTTAGCACCATGAGCTTCCGCAGCGTCTTCAATAACTTTTAAATTATTATCTTTAGCTATACTTTTTATCCTATCAACATTTATCATATTCCCATATAAATCAACAACCATTATAGCTGATGTTTTATCATTAATTTTTTCTTCAATACTATCAGGACATATAGTCCAAGTATCTAAATCTACATCACAAAACACAGGAACTAAATCATTTTGTACTATGGAATTATAACAAGATATGATAGTTGTAGATGGTAATATAACTTCACTTCCTTTCGGTAATTTCAATGAAGCTACTGCGACGAGTAAAGCACACGAACCATTTGAAACTGAAACAGCATATTTTCTATCACAAAATTTAGAGAACTCATCTTCAAACTTTTTAACCATTGGACCAGCTGAAGAAATCCATCCAGTTTTAATCGCTTCAGTAGCATACTTTTTATCCTCTTCATACAAATGAGGTATGTTTATTGGATATTTCATAACAAACCTCTTCTGTACAATTCAGGACCAAGAGTACCTTTATGATGAATTAGATATTTTCCCATAGGTGAAACCTCTAAAACTCTACTTCCAATTGGTGAAACTTCTCCATAATCAAGTAATAAATTATTATACTTTAAATTTGATAAATCATCAATGGTGGCGTCAAAGGTGTGACAATCTGTTCTATATTTTAAATTAAGTATTTCACCATTTATCCAGTATTCAGTATTTCTTTTGATAAAATCTTTTGTTCCGTTTTTATTCATATTAAAACCAATAAAACCACTTTCCATATGTGTGTCTTTATCTGTTGATGGAACCCGATTAGTTTCTATATACTCACCATTGTTATTGTAACCACCATGCCTCATCACTTTAAAATGTTTTCTACCAAGATAACACAAATTATAATCATTTAAAATATCATCAAAAATACTCTCATCTACACAATCAATAAACTCACAATCCGAATCAATAGAACAAAAGTTTTCATTAAAAAGTTCAGATGCATATAAAATTGTAGCTACAGGCCTGAACCATTTTACACTTCTTTCGGATGAATACTCATCAAAATAATCTATCTTTTTAGATAAACTTTTATCAATAAAATCTACCAATCTACCCTTATCTTTATATTCATATGTCATTAAATTAACAAAATGTAAATTTGAATTGTTAAAATATTCTATAGGAATCCATTGAGGTAAAGTATCTCTATATGGTTCTTCTAAATCTTCGAAAAAATAAACCAAGCTGTGATTTTCATCATTTTTATATTTTAAAAATGATTCTATCAACCTAATACCTGTTAACTCAAATATATCCTTTGTACCTGTAGTTACAAAAATCATAATTTACCCCCATACAAATGTTCATAGGTTCTTCTCATCCAATAAAAATCTTCCCTCTCTTCAGTAACCTTTGGTAAACCTGCATTAAAATGATAAACATAACCTATTTTAGTGAATAATAAATCAGGTGTCACTATCTCTTTCATATACATTTCCATCATATTATATTTATATGGTAATAAATTCAAGTCCACATTGTTTTTTTGTACAAAAAAGTTTATGATAGGTTGGTCTGTACCCACACCAAATTTGCTTTGCATTTCTACTAAAAATTTTTGATTATTTAAATAAAAATTTAATATTTCTCTAAAAAAATCTTTATGATTTTTATTTATAATCATAAATCCTGAATTAAAACTTTCACACCAATCAAACATAAACCCATCAAAAACATATTTTGAATATATTTCCATTCCCCTAATTACCCAATCATAATTACCATAGTTTGGAACTGCACAAAATTTTCTTTCACTTATGTCAAAAAAATTAGGACAATCTGGATGAACTATTGTATCAGCATCTACTATTAATATTTGGTCATAATCAATATTGTTGTGTTCTAATAAATCAAAAACAAGTAATTTGTGCCAATTTGGATTCATAACATCCTTTTCATACACTCTATCCTCTAATACAAAAAGAGAAAAATCATTATCATCACACCAATGTTTCCAACTATTGATTGAATAGTCATATGGTGTAGACCTATCCGGATTATCTTCATTTTTTATATTAACTATAAATACTACATTTTTCATAGATAATTGTCCTTAACTAAATTCCATGTGTCACTCATTAATTTTTCTTTTGATTCAATTGGAATACCTGTAAAGTGCCATATGTTAGCGTACTTTATAAAAAATGGTGTTGTATCTTCACCAAGTTGCCAATTGTGATTAAACATACCATTTTTATGTTTAGATAATAAATTCCAACTTAATGGTAAATACTTTTTCTTAACATCAAGTTTTTTAAGTGTGTAATTAAATGGTGTTTGTTCCTTTCCAACTCCACCAATATTCCAATTATCCAAAACTTCTTTATTATCTAAATAAAACTTTATAAGTTCATCAAAAACATACTTATGTTCCTTTGTAAAAAACGTAACACCAGCGTTAATATACTCCTCAAATTCCACAGATATATCAGGAAAAAACATATCCCCATATACCTCTAAACTTCTATTTACCCATGCAAAATTAGAAGTTTCTAAAACACCACAAAATTCGTCATCATACATATCAAAAATATTTGGAGCATCCCACTTAACCATCACATCAGCATCAATAAGACCAATTTTATCATATTTATCACCAATATTTTCAAATACAAACTCTTTATTCCAAATAGGCATGTCAACACGTTCATCAGATTCAGTAATTAATTTAAAATCTGCATTATTTTTTTTACACCAATATTCCCAACCAGGAATTGAATATTTTGCAAAATTTGAAAATTCATATCTTGAACTTGAGTGATTGATACAAATCATATAAATTAAATTTTTATTCATTACTTATCCAATAAATTAATATCATTACTAACCATTTTACCAACTAAATCCTCAAATGATGTTTTTGGTTTCCAACCCAACTCAGTTTGTGCCTTTGTTGAATCACCACGAAGTACATCAACTTCAGCAGGCCTCATAAATCTTGGGTCTTGTCCAACATATTTATCCCACTCCGTTATACCAATGTGTTTAAATGCTGCGTCTAAAAATTCTCTGATAGAATGAGTTTCACCTGTAGCTATAACGTAATCATCAGCTGTATCTTGTTGTAACATTAACCACATAGCTTCACAATAATCAGGTGCATACCCCCAATCACGATATGAATCTAAATTACCTAACATAATCTTATCTTGTAACCCTAAATGTATTCTAGCGATACCATC
>CEUT01015071.1_pt1 | contig 13533 bp, 22 predicted proteins | sample 531401 | NCBI WGS metagenome assembly CEUT01 (sample SAMEA2622821, study PRJEB7988) | marine metagenome | biome: marine biome (ENVO:00000447); feature: surface water layer (ENVO:00002042); material: "saline water (ENVO:00002010), including plankton (ENVO:xxxxxxxx)" | depth 5 m | reverse complement strand
CCTATGCCCTAGCGCAACGCACCCGCAAAAAAAAAGTCAAAATTTTTTTTACTCCCCCCTGCATTTTTCGGCCGGTTAGTACAAATTTTTTAGCTTTTTTCTAGCACCGCTCCCGCTCCCGCGGTCGCTCGCCAGTGTCGCCCGCGACACCTTCCCCCGTTTCTCTAAAAAAAGAGGAAGGTAGACCTTCCCTTTTACACCTGTCGGCCCAAAAAAAAGAAAAACAAAAGTATAACAAAACTATAGATAAAACTCTTTTATATCAACGATTTACAAAAAAATGACCCGAAATAGTAAAATTTTTTAAAAAAAGTAGTTGATAATCCAAATATTATGATTAAATTACACTCGCATTACACAAGTAATGCACTAATAACAAACTTTAAAACTATAAATATGTTAAATTTAAACAATGCTGAAAAGCAATTATTAGAAAGGCATCCAAGCCTTGCGACTACTCTAAGATTTGAGGAGTACGCTGAACTGGATAACCAAATTGAGGAAACTCAAATGAGAACTTTCACTACTCAATTACAGAAAGGAAAGTTAATTCTAGAAATCGAGGAAAAGCTAAAAGACCAAGCAGTCAAAGCTATGCTCGAAGATATGGAGATGACTTGGTCTCCGGCTGATATTCAGAGAATTTTAAGAATATCTAAAACTTGGTACTATAGGCTGAAAAAGGCCGCTAAGTTTAACCTTGGTAGAGATGGCGCTCATACAAGAAACTTGTATAAAGTGGCTATCGATATGGCTAAGGAAGAGGGCCACGAAGTAAAGGTTGATATCGACTCTTTCAACAAAGTAGCAAAGGCTAAGGCCGATGCGATGAAAGCAGCCGATACGACTAGATATTCAGAATTATCGATGGAGGTTAAAAATAATATAATGAAATCTCTTATCGATACCAGTGATGAGGTTACTCCAGAGGAGGTAGCTACTGAATTAAGACAAGAGCAAAGCAAAGTCTTTGAGGGGTCAATGAAAATCAAAGTAGATGGCCAGTGGAAACAAATAAAGTTTACTAAAATTCACGGCTCGGTTACTAGGCTCGAGGGTGATACTCAAAATGAATTTTTAGGGATGTTCCAAAGGGCTTTAGATAGCTACATATTCGCTAATATAAACACTGTTCAAGATGAAAATTAAATATAATAAAACTGGTCATCGTGGTAGGGCTCATTTAAGAGGATACCACGGTACGGATGGTACTGATAGACAATTCAATATTGTACCGGCTCAAGAGCTAAGGGATGTAAATAAAAAGTATTATGTTCCTAGCCCCGATGGCAAATACCTAAAAACGAAATTTGCTATCGGCTTTGAAGTCGAGAAACTAACTGTTAGAAACGAGGAGGAGTATGCGCTCTTTAGAGGGTATGAAACCGACTCATCTGTTAGGAGAAGTCCAAGGTCGGAAAGGGACTGTGAAGCTATCACAAACATACTACCGCTAGTACCTAACTCTAATCTTAAAAACAAGATTATGGACTTGATGGCTGAAGCTAGACCGATACTGGATGCGCCAGTAGATACCTATTGCGGGGGGCATATAAATCTCTCCGCTGATGGGATGTCGGGAAGAGAACTGAAAGCCGCTTTAAAGCCGTTCTCCGGCCTTATCTATGCACTCTACAAGGGTAGACTCAAAAAGAGATACGGAAACGGGGATATGTTCTTAAATAACTCCGGATACTATCGAGGGGTTATCAATGCAAAGTCAAAGGTTGCCGAGTATAGATTCCCGAGTGCCGTTCCAAGTACCGAGTCACTGATGAAGAGATACTCTCTCTTCTTTGAACTGATGGACACGGCCGTACATAGACCGAGAACTAGATTCAATACTTTTCTAGAAAAGTGTAGGCCGATAGTGATGAGGATGTACGACCAAGATGCAGCCAAAGTCGAGGAGGTTTTTCAGCTAGCTAGGGACTTTCAAAGGATGCTAGACAAAGGTAGGGTAACGAGAAGAATACTCCCATACTTACCGGATGACATAAATAGTGATACTAGTCACTACGGAAGATACCAAGCAATTAGTAGAGATGGCGAAGTAACTCCAGTCCCTTTAAGGGTAGATAGGCAGTAAAAGCTAGGGGGTGTCGCTCACGACACTCTTGCAATAAAAGAAAGCCGGCCTTAGTGCCGGTTTTTTTGTGCTGTTAATCTAAACAAAGTTAGGATGAAATAGTATGCAAAATTTTTGCACACTAACTAAAACGAATTAACTCTTCGCATCCTTGATTTACATTTGTAGTGTTTCGAATTTCTAATTAAAAAAGCCGGGCGATGCAAACTACTAAGCCGCCCGGCTTTTTACTATGAAAATTAAACCGCTATAAATTTAAGAAACAAATCTGAAAACCCAAAAAATTTTTACAACTCTGAAAACCAGGCACTTACAAATAAATTTGGCAGTGTGCATAAATTGTGTTATCTTTGTGTATAACTAACCGAGGTCGTGTTCAGTGGAACACCCTCACAACTAACTAAATATGTGTGTAATAATAATTAATCAAACCGGCAAGCAATTGTCAAAAACTATTCTGAGGACATCCTCAAGAATTAATCCTCACGGACTGGGGATTGTTTGGCTCGATACTTACGAGACAACTTATCATAAATCTTCTGATTGGAAAAAACTTGTAACCAATAGACCGTTCATTGCTCATTTCAGATATGCAACTAAAGGTAAAGTAAACAAAGCAAACACTCATCCTTTTGTATGTGGTCAGAACAAACACGAACTACTGATGCACAATGGTACGATACCCAATATGGGTAGCGACACTATTTCTGATTCAAGAACTCTAGCAAAGGCTCTAGGCTTTTTACCAAGACACTCTTGGAAAAAAGAATTGGAAAGGTATAACTCAAGATTTGTTACCATCAATACTAGAACTAGAACTTTTCAAATGTACAACAAAGAACTATGGACTAAAAGCAATGGTGCTTGGTACAGTAAAGACAATGTTATCAAAGACAACCTTGTGGCAGTGTACGGTACATTAAAGAAAGACAACAGCAACTACTACAGCTACCTTAGAAATGAAACCTTTATTGGTAAAGGTAAAACTACTGATAAGTACCCGATGATAATACCAGGACTACCTTATGTAATAGACAAGCCAGGAGTGGGGCACCTTATAGATATTGATTTGTTTGCAGTTAGTAATACTGCACTTGCTCAACTCGATATGCTTGAGGGACACCCGACTCACTACAAGAGAAGTAGAGTAACGGTGCTTGTCAAAGGAAGAGCATGCAGAGCCTGGTTATACTTTGGTCAAGGCCAAGATTACAAAGGCAAGCAGCTACACAGTAGCTACGAGAAAACCTATCCAAAGTTTTCACTAAGAGATAGGACATATACTTATGCAGACAACAAGGAGTGGACTCCTTGGTGGAGGCAAGAGTATCAAGCAGAAACGGAGAGTGTCGCTAGCGACACTCAATGTTTCGAACTTAACTACAACCAAGACACAAGGTTATGTCCGGATTGCTCACAAGCAACCGAGCAAGACCCTTACTCGATGGAGTGGTGGTGTCACTCGTGTCAGAAGTTTGAGACCGAGGAAGTAATGAATCAATTTAAAATATAACTAATGAACAAACCTAAATGGCATGGCCATAAACAAAAGAAAGCCCAACGAGAAACAAAGGAGTGGGAAGAGCAACTATCCGATGAGGATAGAACTAGGATGAATATACCTAGAACAAGGACTGATGGAGAACTTATCTTCAAAAAAAAGGCAGACCCTTTTATTGACTTTGCCTTAGAAAACTTAATGAAACATCTTAACACTAAAAATAAATAACAATGAGTGACTTACTAAATTTAGCAAGCAAATTTTTATTGGCATCAGAATTATTATGTGATACCGATGAAGAGAAAGTAGCCAACAAACAAAAAATTGTTTTTGCTACTATGAGAAAAGCCAACCCCGAGTGGCAACCGCCAAAAGATTGGGATGAACTATCAACTGAGGAAAAACTTAGGAGACTAAATGGAATACAAGAAATATTAAAAGAAAATAATAATGAAACCAACGTATCTATCTAGCTGCTGCGATGCACTACCTTACGGCAACGAACTTATGTACAGTAGGTGTTCAATGTGCGGAGAGAATTGCAGTTTCTATACTGTTTAAATTTTAGTTTTAATGTTGAAGCAGGTCGAAAGGCCTGCTTTTTTTTGCATTATTATTTGGTAATGTAAAAGTTATGAACTACCTTTACACTATTGTTGAACTTAAATTTTATTTTATGACTAATATGAAAACTTTACAAACCAAACTTTCGGACATCAAATTAAAATCGGTGGAGGAGGTGCACGAAGAGTATAAGAAAAAAGTGAACAGCACTTTTGACTTACTTAAATTTGACACTCATCCAATGGGACTTGGAGTGAGGGCTACTTATCTTATTGGGGACAATAAAGATAAAGGATTAGAAATCTCAGTAGTAGGAGGCGATGCTTTCTATGGAGACGGAGAGAGAACTTTTGAAGTAGGAATTTGTCTTGGTGGCTCAGTGGTTGTTGCCGGATGGAAAACTAAAGAGGAAGTGGCAGAGATTATAGATATGTTAAAAGATTTTGACCACTAAATTTGGCAGTGACAAATCAATGCACTATCTTTGAACTATCTATGAGTTTTTTGTGTAAAAAATGTTCCGCTTGTTTCTCAACTGAATTGACACTTGTTGATTCTAGTTACCTGGGAGAATGGGCGGAACATATTTATGAATGTGAAACTTGTGGACACAAGGAGATAAAATACTTTGATTTTGTTTATCATCTTACACCAATCGCAACTAACTTACAAACAAATGAAAACAATACTACACCTAATATCACAATACAAGAGGTTATCGAGACATAAAAAATATCTTTATACTAGAATACTACAGACACGAAATAAATGTGTGAGGATGTTACTTAGAATTGATTGCTCTTCCAATCTTGAAATAATATATAGAGACAGAAAGAGAAAGAACGAAACAAAGAAATATTTTATTTGCAGAGTAGCGGAGGATGATATAAATTTACTCATTGAGGCAAGAAAAAACTTAATGTTAACTCAGAAGTATAAAAGAAGACTTAAATTATTAAATATAAAATTATGACAGCTTTAGAATCTCAAAACAAATACCTAATGGAAAGCAATGATGCTCTTCGTGGGTTGATAAAAGAAGTTAGGAAAGAACTTAGCTTTTTTATATCTAATCAGAGAGTAATGTCTAGCACTGAACAAGCTATACATCTTTCTAAAATAAATAACACTCTAAAAATCTAATTATGAAATACAAGTTATTTAAAAAATATATACAGAAAATTTTAGAGCACATGGAAATATCCCATGCGGACTTGTTTGATAAGTCTAAGAAAAAGTCAATGGTTGAAGCTAGACAGTTGTTGTATTACTTGTGCCACAATAGAGGTATGGGTGCAACAGAGATTAAAGACTATATGTTTCGTGAGGGACACAGTCTTGAACACACTACAATATTGTATGGTATAAATGCAATGGAGGATGTGATAGCTAACGACCCCGACCTGGAAAAGATTGCCGAAGATATACAAGGGGCAGTTGAAGTATAGTTTGGATGACATATACGAAGAGGCGGTGCGAGACTATGGCACGACTTGTTTACAAGCAGATGGCTATATGTTCTGTATTCTCCTCGGGGTAAAATTAACTAAGGATGATATGACTGGACAAATAAAAATATTTGACCCAACAAAAAGCACTAATTACTACATTGAATTAAATATCGATGAGTATAATTATTTTCAAACTGAGGGTTGGAAAAAAGGTGTCTTTAGAATAACACTAAACAAATATATAAATAAGCTTGAAAGAATCAAGACAAGTATTAGTGAAGAAATGAACGGGTCTATGAGTTTAAAAAAACTTAAATATTTAAAAGAGTCAAGGCAACAAGTTCTTAAAAAATATTATAAATTAATTCAAAAATTAAACTAATGACTAAACTAAAAACAATTGACATAGGAAGAGGTAAAAGGTATGTTGAAGTTAGCGAGAGATTAAAATTTTTTCGTGCTAACTATCCAGACTACAGTTTACTGAGTGATGTTGTAGAAATAACTGAAACAACAATCACAATCAAGGCTACAATCCTTGATAAAAAACAGAACCCGATTGCATCTGGCATAGCACAAGAAGTAAAAGGGAGTTCATTTATAAACAAAACAAGTTATGTAGAAAACTGTGAGACCTCAGCTTGGGGTAGAGCACTTGCTAACTTTGGTATTGGTATAGATGAAGCAGTGGCATCTTACAATGAGGTTGCCAATGCTATAGAACAACAAAAAGAAGAACATCAAATCATGATGGAGGGCGATAAAGAGGAGGAGGAGGAAGATGAATTTGTTTTGGAAAAGGTACTCAAAGGTATTGAGTATTATAGAAAGCTTGGTTGGGAAGAGAAAGAAATATTTGAAAAGATAGCTGAGAAATATTCCGACCTAGATACAGATACAATAGAATTACTAAAAGAAAAATCTAATGACAAAGCAAAACCTAAAAAAAGAAATAGAAAAGCTACGACAAGATAGTTATTACTATGGAGAGGGTGGTTCAAAGTTTCTAAGTAATTCAGATATGAAAGCTTTGTATCACGAGCCGGCTCAATTTCGTACACCAGTAATTGAAAATGAAAACCTTGCAAGAGGAAGGTTGTTTCATCAGTTGCTTTTAGAGCCGGCTAAAGCAAAGGATTTTCCAACTTACGATGGGGCTGTAAGAAATGCCTCATATAGACAGTTCTTACAAGAGAATGATTTAACTTTTGCTTTGAAGAAAAGTGAAGCAGATGAAGTTAGAGAGATGGCAAGTTGGTTCTTAGATGAATCTAATGTTACTACTCAAAGCTTAAGAAACCATATATACAAGTTTGGTGCTAAGTATGAAGAGCCTATGATAAAAGAAATCCAAGGGCACTTGTTTAAGGGTAAAGCGGATTGTATTAGTAATGGAATAATTATAGATATAAAAACCACTAAGGACATATATACCTTTCAAAATGTGGCATCTAACTATTTCTATGATAGTCAAGCTTATATATACCAAGAGTTGTTTGGTATGCCTATGGTGTTTTTTGTAATTGGTAAAACAAAAAAAACATATGGAACTATTGATGAAAGCTATTTTGATGTAGCCGTATTCAATACATCTCCGGAGTTTATTGAAAGAGGTAGGAGCAAAGTAGAACATGCTTTGAATCATTACAATATATATTTTGGCGATAGTAAAACAAAATCTCTTAAGGAGATAGTATTTAAAGGAGTATTAACATAAAAATAAAATAAGTATGGATAAATATGTACACAAAGAGGGTATGGGTTCTTTATTTAAAAACACATATAAAGAAAAAGATTCACAGCCCGACTTAAAAGGCACAATGACTGGCCTTGATGGTAAACAATATGAGGTAGCCGGATGGTATGATAAAACAAAATCTGGTGTTGATAAAATATCCCTAAAACAAAGTCATCCATTTAAAAAGGATGAAGGGGAGACTACATCTCTATCAAAAGATGAAGTTGAAAGTCTTAAAGAGGGTTCAGATAATTTCCCATTTTAAGATTCATATTAATTAGTTTTAAAGTCGAGGGGAAGTTGGTCGAATAGGGTTATTATCCTTGCACCTCTTCCTCTCTTTTAAAAAGAAAAAATTGAACACACAAATAACCATATTTAAAAACATAAAAGAAACAGAGACACCTTTCTTCAAAGATGTTTCATTCATTCTTAAAAGAATCAAGGAGGGTAAATCTAAATCTTTAATAAAAGAGATTAGAAAAGAAAAAGACAAGGCAACTAGAAATGAACTCAAAAAAAATCTGCCTGCTATTTGTTTCTCTGGAAAGTTTAATAAGAGAAGTGATGAATCCTTAGTAGAGCATAGTGGCATAATTTGTTTAGACTTTGATGGTTATGATAAACAAAAAGATATGTTGCAAGACAAGGAGGGTTTTATAAATAGTAAGTTTGTTCTTTCTGTTTTTGTTTCTCCATCTGGTAATGGTCTAAAGGTTCTTGTTAAAATACCACAGTCAGCTGAAAATCATACTAAATATTTTAATTCATTAAAAACAGAATTTGATTCAACGTATTTTGATACTACGTCTAAAAACATAAGTCGAGTATGTTATGAAAGCTATGACCCATTGTTGTATTACAATCCAAACAGTTTAGTGTGGGACACAATAGAGGAAGAGGAGTATGATGAAAGAAGTACTTATAGAGATAAGCCTACTATAAAAATTACAGATGAAAATAAAATTGTAGATATACTTGTAAAGTGGTGGCAAAAAAAACATCCAATGTCTGTAGGACAAAGAAATCATAATGTATATGTTTTAGCTATGGCATTTAATGATTTTGGAATTAGTAAAAGTTTAGCATCATTTGTATGTAATCAATATTCATCTAAAGACTTTCCTAAAAGCGAGATTGAAACTACAATTAATTCAGCTTACAGACATACAGAAAACTTTAATACTAAATATTACGAAGACAGTGAAACAATCAATGAGATAAAACAAAGATTAAAAAGAGGAGACAGTAAAAAAATTATAAGAAGACAACTGATAGATTCTAATTTAGAAGATGAGGTTATTGATGCAGTGTTAGAAAAAGCAGAGGAAGATGATTCAGCAAAGTTTTGGTCAAAGAATGATAAAGGAACTATTAAGGTAATACCTATACTGTTTAAAAAATTTTTAGAAGACAACGGCTTTTATAAATATTGTCCAGAGAGTGGTAAGAACTATGTGTTTGTAAAAGTTACAAACAATCTCATAGACCACACAAGCGAAAAAGAAATTAAAGATTTTATATTAGATAAGCTGTATCATTATGAAGATGTGTCTGTTTATAACTACTTTGCAGACCAAACTAGGCTATTTAGGGAGGAGTTTCTGACACTTTTAAGCACTATTGATATATATTTTATAGCAGATACAAAGAAAACCTCTTATTTGTACTATAAAAATTGTGCAGTTCAGATAACAAAAGATGAAGTTATAGCTATAGATTATGTAGATTTGGGAGGGTATGTTTGGAAAGACCATGTGATTGATAGGATATATAGAGAGTGTGAAAGTGTCGAGTGTGACTACCAAGCTTTTATTAAAAACATATGTGCTCAAGAGCAGAAGAGAATCATAGCTATGGAATCGACAATAGGTTTTTTGATGCACGGCCATAAGAACTTGTCATATTGTCCCGCAGTTATCTTGAATGATGAAGTAATCTCTGACAATCCAGAAGGGGGAACTGGTAAAGGTATATTTATGAACGCACTAAGTCATATGAAAAAGCTTGTTACAATTGATGGTAAAGCTTTTACTTTTGAAAGGTCTTTTGCTTATCAATTAGTTTCTGCTGATACGCAGATACTTTGTTTTGATGATGTAAAAAAATACTTTGACTTTGAAAGATTGTTTAGTGTAGTGACAGAGGGTTTAACTCTTGAAAAGAAAAACAAGGATGCAATTAAAATACCTTTTAGTAGAAGTCCTAAAATTGCTATCACTACAAACTACGCAATAAAAGGTGCGGGAAATTCTTTTGCTAGAAGAAAGTGGGAGCTCGAGCTGTATCAACATTATAGTAAATCTCATACACCTCAAGATGAGTTTGGTAAATTGTTTTTTGGAGATTGGGATTCTGAGGAGTGGTGCATCTTTGATAATTATATGATACAATGTTTACAGTTGTATTTAAAAGAGGGCTTAGTTCAAAGTGAATTTGTAAATCTTAAAATAAGACAGTTATCTGCTGAAACATCTCATGACTTTATAGAGTGGTGCGGACTACTCAAAGGTACAGAGCCAAACTCAAAGCTCGTACCAGACATACGTATATATAAAAATGAAATGTATTTTGATTTTATAAATGAGTATCCAGATTATGGGCCAAAATCTAAAATGACTATAAGTAGAATTAGATTTTATAAATGGTTACACAGCTATTGTATATTCAAAGAGGGTATACCGCCAGAGGAAGGAAGAGACCAAACTGGAAGATGGTTTACTATAAAACAGAAAAAAGAAGAGGATGAGCAGTTTAAAGTACCTTTCTAATCCCTTGCTATGAACGGGATTTGCACAAGTTATGATTTTTTTGTATCTTTGTTATGAACATTAAAAACTATTTAATATGAAAACTATAGATATGAGACCTAAACAAAACGAGAAAGGTCGCAGAAAAACTTTCAAAGATAATTATTATTTTCATCCGTCTTCAAACTACATAGGCCACTGTTGTCCATCATCGATTCATCCACTTAATGGAAAAAGATTTGCTCCAATGTGGACTTTTATGAGACAAACTAAAAAATTGTTTACTATGAAAAAGACCAGGGATATAAAGATATGGGGGTATGGAGAAACCCTTGCTAAGTCTGCAAGCAATTGCAGGAAATGGTACAGTATTAAAATCCCATCTACTGGTTGGAAAAAAATTCAATTTATTTATCACGAACCCATAACATTTAGGCAAGAAAACCCAGTTGAATCTGATGCCAAGTTTTTAAAGTTTATGTTTAATGAAATTTAGAGATTATCAAATTCAAATTATAGATAAGTCGGTCACGGTTTTGCAGGCACACCGGTTCTGTTATTTGTCAATGCAAGTTAGAACTGGCAAAACTTTGACCGCTTTGGGTTGTTTTAAAAAATTAAATATTCAAAGGTTGTTGTTTGTTACTAAGAAAAAGGCAATCACATCCATACAAAACGATTACGAAAAATTAAATCCGTCTTATGATATTGTAGTTATCAACTATGAAAGCCTGCACAAGGTTGTAGGAAAGTTTGATGGCATTGTATTAGATGAAGCTCATTGCTTGGGAGCTTATCCAAAGCCAAGTAAGAGGGCAAAACAAATCAAAGAACTTATACGAGTACAATCTCCGTTTGTTATATTAATGTCGGGTACACCAACACCCGAATCATTTAGTCAAATGTACCATCAAGTTTATGCTTGTCCAAAAAATCCATTTTCTTATTTTACTAACTTTTATAAGTTTGCTGCTAGCTACGTTGATGTCGTACAAATTAAGATTGGAGCTATGCCTCACAATGATTACAGTAGAGGAAAGCTTAGTATACTTGAAGCTATGAAACCTTTTATGATATCTTATACACAAAAGGAGGCGGGCTTTAAGGTTGAAACTATTGAAAAAATTTTAAAAGTTAAGATGAAAGATATAACTTATTGGATGACATCAAAATTAAAAAAGGATTTCGTTGTTGAAGGAAGTGATGAAGTCGTGCTTGCAGATACCAGTGTAAAGCTAATGTCAAAGATTCATCAATTATTTTCTGGAACTGTTAAGTTTGAAAGTGGTAAGTCAAAAGTAATAGACACTACAAAAGCGGAGTTTATAGCGACGAAATTTAAAAATAAGAAGATAGGTATATACTATAAATTTAAAGCTGAGTATGATGCCTTAAAAAGTGTCCTGGGCGACACTTTAACAAATGAATTAGACGAGTTCAAAAACAGCGACAAAAACATAGCTCTTCAAATAGTAAGTGGTAGAGAGGGTATAAGTTTAAAAGAGGCAGACTGCCTTGTTTATTACAACATAGATTTTTCCGCATTAAGTTATTGGCAGTCAAGAGATAGAATGACTACAAAAGATTCATTAAAAAATTATGTATATTGGATATTCTCTGATAAAGGTATTGAAGAGAAAATTTATAAGGCTGTGTCTAAGAAAAAAGACTACACCCTAAAACATTTTAAAAAAGATTTTATTTAATTTTGTCTAGTGACCGAGCAACAAATACAGAAGAAAAAGATTGATGAGCTTGAAAGCTTTGGTTACTATGTTTTAAAACTAATAAAAACAAATAAGAACGGCATACCAGATGTGATTGCTATACACCCAGAAAAGGGAGTAAAGTTTTTTGAGATTAAAACTCCGAAAGGAAAGGTTTCAAAGTTACAAGAGTACCGTATTAAAGAATTAAAAAGCTATGGGATACCAACAGAAATATTCAGGGGATGAATACTACTATGAAATGGAGCAAGACTTTTTAGAAGAGCTTGATGCTTTACCTCCATTGTATAGCGCTGGTATTATAATGCAGCTTGATAAACTTGCATCAGAAATGTATAAAGAAAACCAACAAATAAAAAAACCAAAAAAAATTGGAATGATTGCAGGTGTAGTTCCATTAAGTAAAGCTTTGTTTTTTAAAGTTGAGTACATTAACAGTAAAAGTTTTCATCCATTGTTTTATAAATTTGAAACTATAACATCAGACGAATACTTAGATTTTTTACTTGTTAATAAAACTTTTAAAAATGAAGATTAAAACACAAAATCAAATTAAAATAATTAGAGATGCGGTTGAAAAACACTTCAATGTAAATTTAAATCAACCAAGTAGAGTACGAAAGACTACCAATGCAAGATATATTTATTTTAGACTATGTAAAGATTTTACTTTTTCTACTTTATACGAGATAGGTAATGAAGTTGATAGACATCACGCAACAGTGGTGGAGGGATTAAAACAATTTGATAATATAAAGTTTATTAATGACCGCCAATATTTAAATCCTTATCATCAAATAAGAAAAGAGTTAATACTAAAATTACACTCTTATAAATTAGAAGACAGTTATTTTACTCTTAAAGAGCTTATCGAACAAAACAATATACTCAAAGAGAAAAATAGATTATTAACGGAAAGATTAGAAAAAATTTTATAATTTTAAATAACTATGTCTTACTCTTTAAATGATATTGAAAAGATTATAGGTTTGAAAACGTGGAGTAAAAAGAAAAAGATTGATGAACTTTTAAAGATAGATGCAGAATTGTATTGTAATCTTGGAAACGAATCAAGTAAGACAGAGGTTAAAAGAATAAAAAAGCAGTCCAGAAAAATATATCGGGCTATAAAAAAAGTCGATGAGTATTCAGGAAGGTTATTGTTAAGAGAACAGTAAACCTTATATTATGAAAGTAACACCGCTAGAGCAAAAGCGCCTTCAAAATATTAACTTCATTATGAAGGATATTCACGACTCAGTAAATCAGATATACGAAACATTGGTAGACCAAGAGTACGACGATACTCGGAAATCTATACTGACTCTTAATAGTAAATTGAAAACTATTAACGAATCAATAAACGATGAGCTATAACGATTTTAGGCCAAGATTAAGAGGAAACAAAAAAAAAGCATTTCAAAACCTAACTAAAAAAGAAAGAAGAATCCTAGTGGTTGGAGACTTACACGCTCCCTTCACGCTTGAAGGATATCTTGAGTTCTGTATAGAAAACTATGCACGATACAATTGTAATCAGGTAATATTTATAGGAGACATAATAGATAATCATTACTCAAGCTTTCACGCTACTGACCCAGATGGACTGGGTGGTGGTGATGAACTGGAGCTTGCTGTAGAGGATGTGGCAAGATGGTATGAGGCTTTTCCAAAAGCAGATGTAATGATTGGTAATCACGATAGAATGATAAT
>CEUT01009980.1_pt1 | contig 13539 bp, 20 predicted proteins | sample 531401 | NCBI WGS metagenome assembly CEUT01 (sample SAMEA2622821, study PRJEB7988) | marine metagenome | biome: marine biome (ENVO:00000447); feature: surface water layer (ENVO:00002042); material: "saline water (ENVO:00002010), including plankton (ENVO:xxxxxxxx)" | depth 5 m | reverse complement strand
TGGTGCTATGCCTCCTGGTGCTATGCCTCCTGGTGCTATGCCTCCTGAAACCACCCAAACTATGGAAGCCGCTATGGGTACAGGAAGTCAAGAAGCTTTTGACTCTGCGGTATCTGGAGCTCTGTTGCAAGAAGATCCTTTTAACGAAGCCTTATCTTCGGAACTTCCTAACATAGAGGCCTCTATGGATAGCATCGCTAAGATCCTAGTTACTTTGCAATTAAGAAACTCTGAGCTAAGAGAGCAGATGGGTGAAGACGACTACTTTCAGTTAGAGTCCAACATGCGTAAGGTACTAGGCGGTTTAGGGGATATTATACTTTCTACATATAACCAGAAAAGAATGAATTCACTTCCTGAGGTTATGTAACTGGAGGTACTTATGGATAGATGTTTACCAAAACCTAAGGCTCTTAAGAGCCCTTCCTGGAGGCTAGAGGAGGCCTTAAGCCCTTCTTTAGAGCTAGAAGACCTTGAGGATTCTTACTTATCCGAGGCTAATGCCTTAGTGACTGGTGAAAAGGTGCCTAGTAGGCTAGAGGAAGCGTACCTACTATATTATCTACCTCAATCTAGGGCTATCATGAATAGCCTTATGATAAGTGATATCAGCTCTACTAAATTGGCTGAAGCTTTAGGGACTATAGAGGATGTTGTTATAACTTACTCTAAAGTCTTTTTTGATAAGGCTGTGTTTCCTAATAGACTGGTACTTAAAGAGTATATAGATATGCTCCCTGAATTTACTTCTGTAGAAGCTAACTATAAAGCTTTGATGAGAGCAAGTTATTCTTTAGGTTTTGAGTATATACTATGGAAAATGTCCTTAACTAAATCTTCCTTGGCTGATATGGATCTTAAAGATCTGGCTTCAGGTGTTTTAAGTGATAGCTATTGGCGGGCTAGAGAGCATAAAGGATTTTCTATAACAGATACTAGAAGTAAAGAGTCTAGGAGTTGGATACCCTCGGTCATTAAAACAATAGAAATGAATAGTAATATGGCCTCTGGTGGTGCTAGTGATATAGAAACATTAAGATTAAGGTTAGTTAAAGCAGATACTACAGTATCTATCGAAGATTTCTCAGAAGAAATAAAGGGGTAAGAATGCCTTCTTTCTCACGACATGATATTGATTCATTGGCTTTTAAAGCCGTAAAAGACTTAAATGCAGGCGAAACTTTGCATAATAGCGTAGTTAAGTTAGCCAAGGACAATTCTATGAACCCTGAGCAAATCAAACGGTTAGTAGAAGCTACAAACACCTCCGCTTTTTTAGACAAGTTCAATTCTAAAACAGGGTCCGATAGGATGGTGGAGTTTAAGGTAGCTGACCCTAGTCAAGTTATAAACGAGGCTCTAGGTAGTTCTTCTAATAATCACAGCGCTACTTCGGGCCCTAGCATAACTATTTCTATAAGCACCGATTCTGACCATTCCTTAGGAGATTCTGTAATGGATGAGGTTAGATCCTTACCTGAAGAAAAAGTTGCTTCAGACTCTTACCCTACAGAGGGTTTCTTTTTACATACGAAAGAAGCTTCTGAGTTAACCCACCACAATAAACTGCAAGCTAAGGACTCCTTGCTAACTAAGATAGCTTCTTGCAATTATCAAGCAGAAGATTTAGCGAATGCTATTCATGCAAGCTTTAGGGGTATTTATAATAGGCAGAAATACGCCTCCTTCGAACTGGATGCCTTAAGTACTTACGGAAATAGCGCTATACCGGGTCTGCAGATGGTTAGGAATAGGTTAGGGCTTAAGAAGTTTGCTAGAGCTCTTACAGACCAAGAAAAGTTCTACCTCACGGACAGGCATGTGGTAGATTCTACTAATTCAGACTCTTTGTCAAAATTAGCTGAAGTTATAGAAGTCACCTCTACTTTAGACGGTCTTCAAAAAAGTTTAAATTACTTAAACCGGAGGTTGTAGGAACAATGAATTCAGCAAAGAATAATGCTTTTAAGTCAGCAGAGTTATTAGAAAAAGTAGCTTTTGGTGGGTCTATAGGTAGGGCTGTGGCTAAAGCCTCTAAAGAAGACCCTTTCTTAACCCTAGCCACAGGGGTTACTTTAGGCGGGCTCGCAGGAGGTATGATGACCGGAGGAAGTAAAGGACTTACTTCTAAACCTACAGATACCGCTTCTTATAAGATAGATCGGTTTTTAAACCCAGGAGTATCTGGAGCCCTTGATAGGATTAAGGCAGACGAGGTTTTAGCAGGCCAATTAACTAAAAATGTAGGTGAAATAGCCAACAGTATAGTAAATGCGTATGTAGCTAAGTTAGGTAAAGGTATAAAAAAGCGCATGGTACGGCCTCATCAGCAAAAATTGTTGCAAGAATTAGTAACTTCCGACGAGATGATTAGTCAGGCTGATCCAGATCAGGTTTCTAATATTTTTAATACTATGACGGAAATTGCACCTAAGATGACCAAGCATAGAGAAGCTGTGAGAAGTTTCTTACGGCAAGGTTTAGCCCACGAAGGTGGGATAGATCCTGTACTTTTAGGTGAACTAGCAAAAGCAGAAGCTCGCTTAAGCGGGAAAGGATTGGACGCTCGATGAATAATTCAGATATTATCAAACAAATACCCCAAGAAGTACTTACGCTGTTAAACAGTGGTAACCTACATAAACTAGCGTCGGTTAGGACGGGTGAGGAAGATTTCGGTCTAAACACCGCTGTTACTCATTTAGGTAAAAAAGCATTTTATCAAAGACGTATTAACAAAGTTATTGCTAATGGCATAAGCTCCGTTTCTACGCTAGAAAGGTAAACCATGTTACCTATTGTAAAAGCATCGCTACCTATGGTAACTAAGTTAGCGGACTTAAATAATTCCTGGCTTTTAGAGCAAGAGTCTTCAAATACCTTACTCAAACAAGCTTCCGTAGCAAGTGCTAAAAAAGAAGTTTCTGAGCAATTAGTAGCGGAAGCTACTAAAGTAGGGTCTATGCTTTTATCTAACTTAAAAGCCAACTCTTTAAAAAAGCTACTTAAAGGTAAAAAGGTCCCTAAGGCCGTAAAAAAAGCCGAAGCTATCAACCCCTTAAAAGCTTTAGGTTACGGTACTTTAGCTGCGGTACCTTTAGGCCTTACTGCTAATTATATGGTAGATAAAGCTAGCGACGAGATGGATGCTAAGATGTATGCTATCCCAGGTTTAGCTGCCGCTACTGTCGGAGCTATCTTAGCAATGAGGAATAGTTCTAAGATAGATGACTTATCTAAAGCCCAAGAGCTACAGAACGCTTTAAAAGCAAAAGAAGTTATAGATTCGGTAGTGAAGACTAGTAGTTACACTAAAATATCTCACATAAATACTGAGCACATTGCAAATCTAATATCAGAGATACTAGCGAGGTAAAGATGAGTTTAGATAAGATTCTAGAGATAGACGACTACTTCCGAGGCAGTAATGGTCTCGAACCTACAGTACAGCTACTAGATTTTTCTAGCAAAACAGCTTCAGTTGCCTCCGAATGGGCTACTAGAATTAAGCCTACTCCTGGTAAAACTTACATCTTAGTACTAGCCATGGGGGCTAGTGAGTTTTATGGGCCTAATAGGAATGGCGATGCTTTTGAGGAGAGGGAATTAAAAGAGCATCATCATACTTTTGAAACTAACGCCCATGTTTATAAATCTCACGTTAACAAGGACCCTGCTAAATCCTATGGTAAAGTAGTAAAAAGCTTCTACAACGATGATATGCATAGAGTAGAGCTTGTATTAGAGATAGATAATGAAAAAGCTCCTGATATCGTGGATAAAGTAAACTCAGGTAAGAGTGTTGCTGTGTCTATGGGGTGCAAGATAAAATATGACGTGTGTAGCATATGCGGTAATAAAGCTCCTACTAGAGCTCAGTACTGCACTCATTTAAAGAATGAGTTAAATAAGATCTACTCCGATGGGAGAGTAGTATGTGCTTACAATCCTAAGCCCAATTTCTTTGACATCTCTATTGTATGGCGCCCTGCTGATAAGACAGGGTATATGCTTAAGAAAGTGGCTAATGCTAGGGACCTAGGGCCTAGCTCTGCTTGGTTAGCGGAGAAACTAGCCGCTAGAATTACTCTAGCTAAGTACCTAGATAAAGCAGCTGAGATTGAAAAGATGGTTAGTGGGGTTGGTTTTGGTGTTGGAAGTAGAAAAGGCCTACCAGAACCTAAGTCAGAAGATAACTACTTAAACAAGCAATGGTTAAAGTCTGTAGTCCCTAAGCTAAAACGCTCTTTTGTAGAACTAAATGACGAAGACAAACAGTTTCTTAGCAAAAAGAATTTACCAAAGGTACTATCAAGCCTAAGTGATATGGGTATCTTTTTAGCTACACCAGAATTCTTAGATCTTATTTACCTTAAGGCTATAGGCAAGAAAGCTCCTGCAGGGCTAGCAGATAATTTAGTGTCTCTTCAGTCCGATATTTTTAGCATGGTAGCTAAATACCCTGATTTAGCTGAGGACCTTATCTATAACAGTGTAGCTCCTACGGGATCAGAAGAAACTGATGTGGAAGTTCAAGATAAGGTGGCTAAGTATATCCCCCTAAGATCCTTAGATGAGACTTGGCTTCTATCTAGACCTACAGAGTTTTTAAAAAGTGCTAGCGAAGAGCTGTGTTCTAGTGTAACTAAATTAGAGAGGAGTAGCGTAGCTATACCTGAGCTAGATAAGGTAGCCTCCATCAGTTACGCTGTCTACATTTCTACTATCCTAGACACTATTGATAGCCCTACCTATACTAAGTTTGCTTCTATTAAGTCAGAAGCAGACTCAGGTTCTAGAGATTCTAAATCTATGCCTTGGGTACCTATCACTGTTTTGGCTTTAAATCATATCTAATTTATTGCCACATTATAACAAGTTTACTACTATTTAATATGAAATCTAATTAACTTATTGGAGTACTAAAATGGAGCTATCATCAATATTAGATGCCCTAAATAATGATACTGGCGCTACTGAGAAAGTGGCGCATGTCACTGAGTCTCATTCAAACAGACTAGATCGAGCTTTAGAAGAGGCACTTTCTATGGATAAAACAGCTAGTGTAAATACCCAAGCAGAACCTTCCGAGGACTTGATTAAAATTGCACAACGTCTTGCTGATGCTGAACAACTCGCTTTAGTTAAAGAAGCTGAGATGTACGGAGCAGCTGTGTGCGACGGATTCTTAGCTAGGATGACCGAGCATGATGCTAACGGTGTTAAAGTTGCTAGCTTCGGAGGTGGTGCTAACGTAGACGAAGTTCTTTTAAAGCAAGCCATGGAACTAGGTTACCGAGAGACTACTTCTCAATTACAAAATCTAGCTCAGCAAGCTTATGACGAAGGTTACTCTAGTGTAAATGAAAAGACTGCAAGTCATGACCAAGTAGAAGATCAAGCTGTTATGGAAAAAATTGCAGCAGAGGCTCTACAAGCTGGGTACCAAGAAGCCCAGCAAATGATTAAAGTAGCTGCAGAAGATCGTGCTGAGCAAGGATATGCTCACGCTATGAATATCCTCGCTAATTTAGGATAAGTTAATTATGTCTGCTGAAAACCAGTATAATTTATTACTTGAGAAAATATCTTCTCAATCAGATACAGATTCTATAGAAGTTGCTTATGCGTACGCTATGCAGAAAACAGCTTCCAAGAACCTGCTTACCGATATCGCCTTAGCTACTGCTCTTGGAGCTCCTTTAGCTTACATGGCCGGTAGGCACACTGGTAAGTCTGAGGAAAAGAAAAAACATAAGAACTATGCCCTGGCGGGAGCTGGTGCTGGAGCTCTGATTCCTTACCTCATAAAGAATTATCAAAATCCTATGGCAGCTTTAAATTCTGAGGCTACTGGATTTACAGCAGATGATATTCTTTCTCTTAAACTAGAAGACTTTGAATAGAGGTAGATATGGCTACATCAAAATTTGAACAAGCTCTAGCTAACATTATCAAAGAGGCTCATAGTGAGCCTATTGAAAAAGTTGCTAGCGTAGAACAGCGGATTGAAGCACTGAATGGCGATGTAGCTAAGTCGCTTACTAAGGTTGCCTCTGTCTTGCGAGAAGTTTCTACTGAACCTACGTATCAAGATATACTTGATTTTATAGGAGAGTAGAATGGACAATAAAAAAATTAAAACACTAGCTCAGCAGCTTCGTAAATATGCTCAAGATCTCAATGCTACTAAGCGAGAAAAGACCGCTAACTTGGTTGTTGCAGCCACAGGTCTAGAATTACTTAGACGAAAGTTAGAGGATTAATACAATGAGTAATCAATTTTTACTAAAAGTAGCCGACGTGCTTGATGCTATTGCAGAGGAGAAATCCGAACTAGAGCAAGAGCTTACTACTATTAAAGAAGCTAAACGTAAAGAGCAACTATCTCCTGTAGTTGAAAAGCTTAGCTTTATTACTGGAGACGATCCAGAAGATCTTCAAAGCAAACTAGCTGGTGTAGACGATTCTGTCTTAACCATGCTTAGTGGCTTGGCTGGAGCTGAAGCTCCTAGTATGGGTGCTTCTGGTACTGTCAAGACTGCTGGTCTAGACGGAAAGGTTGGTTCTTCTGATAGAGCTGACCGTGATTTTGCAAATTGGATTTTAAGTTAAACAAATAATTTATAGGAGAAAAAGCCATGGTTGCTTTAACATCTAAATTTGATATTCTAAGAGGCTGGCCTAATGGCTCTGCTGTACAAGAAGATTTTATTATTGGTGGTACATCTACCCACGCACACAAAGCAGGTACTTGGGTTGCTTTAGCTTCAACTACTGATGGTACTATGAAGACTAGCGACGCTAATTGTTCTAGCGACGTTCAATCACCTTGTTTTCTAATTATTGAAGGACGTGATGATTTGTCATCTCGATTTTCTAATAGAGTAACTTGCCTTTTAGGTGGTGGTTATGTTGTAAGAATCCCCCAAAACTATCGAGATTCTGATAATGTATTAGTTTCTTGCTTAGACGGAGCTGCAAGTACTTTTGCAGTTGGTGGACGTGCTAAGGTAGTTGATAACGTACTATCTCCAGTAGCAACGGGAGATATTGATGATGCAGATGCAGCGCATATCGATGCTAGGTCATTAATTGTTGGTACCGTTTTAGCTGTAGATACTAATAACAACACTATTGATCTTTACGTAGTATAATAACTCGCACTAAGGAGTAAACACATGAATACAGAGCGTGAGCGCCTAAGTGCGCAGTTTATTAATCAAAGCTTTGTCCGTAAATTAGATGAAGGACGAGTAAAAGAAGCAGCTGACGAAGGTAGTCGGTTCATTAGATCAAAGCTACGCCAAGAAAGCTTTGCACGAGAAATCTTGCAACCTATTGAGCTTAGCCCAGACGAGATCGATCGTGACGAGCACACAGATCAACCTAAGAAAATCATCGAAAAAGAGCCTGATTCAACAGCTACTTTCGTAACCTTCAAGGGATCTGGACAACGTACTTTCTTCCGTGGACCTCGTTACTCAGTATTCTTCGGAAAAGTTGAATCACAACATTTCATGAAGAGCAAGTTCGAACTTCTTACTTACCAAAACGACATCCGCAAAATCTTGACTGACAACTCAGTTAAAGATATGGCTGACGTAGAAGATCAAAAGTTCATCGAAACTATCGAAGCTGCTCTTAGTGATGCTGCTTATAGTACTAACGAAGATACTTTAGGTGGTGCGGTAGCTAACGGTGATGCAGTTCGCTCTCATGGTGGGGTTGAATTCCTAGGGTCTGGGCTAGCTGTTGATGCAACAACGCAGACCTCTATTCCAGATGGTACTTCTCTTCAATTTAGTGGTGCACAACTTCTACGTGGAAATAACTTCCAAGCCGCTGTAGCTCACTGTGCTGATGCAGCTACAGTTGATGCTATTCCTGATGCAGCCAGAGCACCTCTTAGCAAAGAACTTATCGCACAGTTATTCCAAGCTATGACTGCTAAGAAACTTCCTATTGGTAAAATGCTTATGAGCAAGACTACCTTCATGGAAGCTCTTAAATTCGACCATACTGAAGTTGGTAACGATATTGTTTCTCGTCACTATGACAACGGTCTTGAAGGCGAAGATAAGCTCTTTGGTGTACCTGTAATTACTACTATCAAGAATGACATTATTCCTGATAACGTAATCTACTTGTTTGCTCCTGAGAACTACCTCGGTAACTTCTTCCTTCTACAAGACGCTACTCTATTCATCAAGCAAGAAGCTGATATGATTGAGTTCTGGTCTTACTCTTCTCCAGGTATTGGTATTGGTAACACTAAGGGTGTTATTAAACTTTCTGGATTTAAGAGCGTTGGAGCCTAATATTATTTAGAGATATCCTCCCTCATAGAGACCTTGGTCTCGCCCTAAAAGCCTCGTATACTTTGTTAAGAAGTATTCGAGGTTTTTTATTGGAGAAACTAATGCAAAAAATTAAACTAACTAACGTTAAGGCTGGCGGTACCTTTAAATTACCCGGCGGTCTAAGAGTTAAAAAAGGACAGTCTGTAACTGTACCTGCATCTATGCTTACTCATAGGAGTGTGCGTCATCAAATGAGTCGTGGTCGCTTAGCTGTTACTACTATAGGTGGTTCAGTAGAAGCGGTTACAGATAACTTGATCGAAGAAGGTCGTGAAAAGATCGATGATATTGTAGATATGGCTCTAGATGTAGTAGATCCTTTCCTAGATACCAGCGCAGCTAGGGCCGTAGTAGACTCTGTACTTGATAAAGTAGAGGACACTATTGAGAACGCTGTAGACAATGCTATCGACGCTGCAGAAGACGCAGTAGCTGATGTAGTAGAAGATATTACTGATGCAGTTAGCGATGTAGTTGGTGACGTGATCGAAGGTATCGGAGACATGCTTGGCTTTGGTGATGATGAAGAAGAGAAAAAAGAAGAAGCACCTAAACCAAAACGAAGGCGTACTAGAAAGAAAAAATCTGACTCATAAGGAGCTTTCTTATGGCTAATATCCGTATTATCGAAATAGAACAGAGCGAATTAACCCCGGAACAGTTAGCCATAATTAACGCTGGCGGCGTGGTGTTCGACGAAACCTCTCAATGGAAGTACACTAGTAGCACTACGGACCTAGTACCTTCGGCACAATTAGTGGGAAGAGGTGGTATGTGGACTGCTAGTTTTAATCTGAATCTAGCTCCTGAGGATTTACCTCCAACTGTACAATGGACTTACGAATCTGCAGAGGATGTTGTAGATCTTAGCATAGCTAATGAAGCTAGCAGAGCACATCTCCGCATTAGGAACATAGACCTTACTCCCAATCCATCCCAATTTCACCCAGACTCTTTCTGGCAAAGAAACGGTCAAGATATAATACCTAGGAGTTCATAATGGCTACACCTAATATAGTCCCACAATCAGAAAATGATGGTAACTTAGGACGGCACGGCTTACGCTGGGCTAGTACTTATACCTATAGAGTTAGCTCCCCAGCTATCCGTGTAGTAAGAGATGCTACGGCTAACGCAGAAGTATTCACTACCATAGCTACGGATAGTAATGGCGATATTACTATTAACAAAGAAGACGGTAATGGCGCTAAGCCCTTAGCTACTTCTGAGAGTGTAACTACCCTAGCCGGCACTGTTACTACGATACAAGGTGCTTTGCTTACTAGGCCCTCTGTTACTCAGATCACTGGTGCTACTACGGTGGCTAATATCTCAGGTACAGAGCAGCAAAGAGTTTACTACGCTACAGGTGCTGTAGGAGTCACTGTTACTTTACCCTCGGCTGTAGGTATTACTGGCTTTAAAATAACCACTAAAAGCCTACTTACTAATAACGCTAACCTTACTATTACCCCCCAAGCAACTCAGAATATTGATGGTGGTGTAGATGGTGCTAGCATTTTATTGACCAACACTAACACTCAAAAAACGTTTGTGTCTACAGGCACAGACTGGATTTCTATTTAGGAGATAAGCTATGGCCTTTATTAAAGGTAAACAAATTAAGGACGCTAGTGTTTTAACTACAAAACTTAGCGGTATTTCTAGTACTCCAGATGCTGGCGATATTCTAGTAACTGGTGCTAGTGGCGTTCTAGCTGCTGTTACAGTGAGCGGTGATGCTACTCTAGCTTCTAATGGTGCTTTGACTATTGCTAGTGGTGCTATCGAAACCGCAATGGTTAACGCTAACGTAATTACTGGGCAGACTGCCGAGACTTCCGTACATAATGACGATCTTATTCTGATTTATGACGACTCTGCATCCGCATTACGTAAGATGACTAGAGCGAACTTTACCTCTGGTTTAGGTGGAGGGGGTAGTAGTACTTTAACTATTTCTGATGGTAGTAGCAATGACAACGTAACTGTAGGTACCGACACATTAACCTTCGCTGCTACTGCTAATGAGACTACTGTAGCTGTTACTAACAACCAAGTGCAAATTGGTTTGCCCGATAATGTAACCGTGGGTGGTGCTTTAACAGTTACCGGAAACCTTACAGTAAATGGTACTACCACAACCGTTAATTCAACCACTACTACAGTAGACGATCCTATATTTACCTTAGGCGGAGATTCTGCTCCCGGTTCCGATGATAACAAAGATCGTGGTATTGAGTTCCGATGGCACAATGGATCTGCAGCTAAAGTAGGTTTCTTTGGGTTTGACGACAGTACTGGTCGATTCTCGTTTATTCCTGATGCTACTAACAGCAGTGAAGTATTCTCAGGTACCTTAGGTGATATTGATATTAACGCTTTGTATATTGGCGGTACATCAATGGTTACTTCGGACGGTGCTGCTAAAGTACAAAGTGGAGTTGCTGGGTACGGTTTAGGACATTCTGGAGGAGCATTACTATTTACTCCTAGTGAGCTCTCAGCTACTACGGACTGGCTAAGTACCATGTCTTTTGTTTTAGATGATAACGGTACAGCCAAACGTATGACTAGGAACTCTCTAGCAACTAATATAGTGAGCGGGATTGCTTCTGATGGTTTAGAGGCTAATACAGGTTCACTAAAAATTAAGTTAAATGGATCTAGTCTTAATCTATCTTCTAGTGGATTAAAGGCAGGCACCTTCCAAAAAGACGATCTAGGTCAAACTGTATCATCTAATGTAACAGCTGACAATACCGACACTGGTTTAGATATTACAAATACTCCTAACGCAGACCAAATTGTCCGTGTAGAAGTTAATGGCGTTGCTGTAGAATTGGGCGATGGTGTTAAAACTAAGACCTGCTACTTTAGTGGAGACAGTGGTTCTAATGCCAGAGCTATGGGAGATATTGCTGCAGGAGATTCTCTGTACTGGAATGGATCTAGCGTCTATTCTCTAGAAACAGATGACATCGTAGACTTTATCTATTCGTCTCTATAGTGTTTCTATAGTTAGCTCCTTAAAATTGAAGTAGACTTAGTAGCATACACACGATAGTATACTAACTGCTTAGATTTTAGGGAGCTACAAATGCAGATAAAACCTAAACAAATAAAGGTTACAGAGAATAAAATAGTTATAGGGAACTCCAGCGGAAATGGTTCGGAGCTAGCCTACACTGTACCTAGTACTGTAGGTACTAATGGTCACGTACTTACTAGCAATGGTACTAATGTGGTATTTCAAGCAGTTAGTGGGGGTGGGGGTGGTTCTAGTATTAGTGACTCGGATTCCGATACTAAAATACAAGTAGAAGAGTCTAGTGACGAAGATAAAATTAGATTTGATACCGCTGGTTCGGAAAGAATGATTATTACCGACGAAGGTAAGATAGGTATAGGTACTTCTTCTCCTAGTCACGCTTTAGATGTGTCGGGGGATGTTCGTGTAAGAGGTAATGATATCCGAGACAATAGTGGTAACCCCGCCATAACTATGGATGGTAGTGCCAATGTGACTATTCCTAATAATCTTATAGTAGATGGTGACGGTAGTACTGGTGGGATTACGATTACTGATGGCAGTATTGCTATGCGCACAGGTACCGGTAGTGTTGCTAAGATCGATATGTACTGTGAAGTAAATAATGCACATAAGATATCGTTAAAAGCTCCTGCTCATTCGGCTTTTTCGGGAAATATAGATTTTGTATTACCACCTACCGAAGGTTCTAACGGTCAGTATTTAAAAACAGACGGCAGCGGTAATACTAGCTGGGGAACTGTAAGTGGAAGTAGTGCTTCACGTCCTAGCGTGACAGAAATCACTTCTACGCCTTATACGATATCGAACCCCGGCTCATCTACACTAGAGGATATCTATGTATGTGATTCAGGGGCTTCTGTTGTAAACTTGCCAACTGCTGTAGGAAACGAAGGGCTTAAGGTACAAGTAAAGAATCGCATTTCCTCAGCGATTACAGTAAACGCACCAAATCCTGGTACACAACAAACAATAGACGGCTCTAACTCCATTTCTATCGCATCTCAGTACGAAAGTCTTACCTTTGTTTCTGATAATTCGAATTGGAATATTATTTAATGACGTACTTAACAACAACTTTACCAGACCAAAAAACTAACATCTCTTTCCAAAGAACCACAGTTACGGCTTCACAAGATGTGACGACTTCTTGGACTTTGGTTGAAGGAGGACAAATATCATACACTCCTACTTCTTCCTCAGCAGAGGTAGTTTTAGAGTTTACTACAGCTTACGGCAGAAAAGACCCTGATAATTCAATTCTGTTTAAAGTACAGATCGGCACTAGTGTAGAAACTTTAGGAGATGTGGTCACTAATAATGTAGACTATCAAAATGCTTTTGGGACAACCTCAACATCCTATACTACAAATATATCGGACTTAGTAACGCTAAAGTATAAATTAGGGGGTTGGGTAGGTGCAAAGGTCATTCAAATACAATGCAAAACCTACAACAGTGCTAGCAATCGAGAAAGTATAGTTAATGCTACTAGAAGAATATCAACATCTAATATTTTACTCTATAATCCTATTATTATGATGTATGAGGTTTGATTATGACTTACCAAATACAAAGCGTTTTTGATGAAAACTTTAAAGTAATTCCTACAATCAATCCAACGGCTCAAGACTTAACAACCTCTTATGAAGATGTGCCTACTTCTCATATTGATTACTTACCTTCTCCCAATTCATCTTTCGTTGTCTATCACTTTAGTTTTTATTTCGCAAGAAGTGGTTCAAGCGGTACTGAACTAAACTGTCAATTTAAACTTCAATATAGCAATGACAATGGTTTAAATTGGAGCGATTGGGGAGATAACACAGAATGTTACCTAGGGAGTGCAGGCACCTATTCAAGGCATAGAACAGTAGTAGATATGAAGTGGGCTTTATCTACTACAGGGTGGACATCTGCTAAGCGTCTTAGGGTTCTAGGTTTAGAGGACACGGGTAGCAATGTAAGACTACATCAGCTAGAAAGTTTCCTAGACTCTACAGGCACTTTATCAGGCGACCATAAATACGGTTGCTCTGTTTCTTGTTATAGCGTGGAGTAGTGTATGACTTACTTAAGAAGAAAAAAAGTACAAAATCTTTCTACTGCGTTTACTGCAAACAC
>CEUT01024211.1_pt1 | contig 13545 bp, 18 predicted proteins | sample 531401 | NCBI WGS metagenome assembly CEUT01 (sample SAMEA2622821, study PRJEB7988) | marine metagenome | biome: marine biome (ENVO:00000447); feature: surface water layer (ENVO:00002042); material: "saline water (ENVO:00002010), including plankton (ENVO:xxxxxxxx)" | depth 5 m | reverse complement strand
TTTTATTTTCCTTTTTAGTAGAAGGAAAAAGTGTATTAAACATACCTTGTAGCATATTGTTTCCTTTTCCTTGTTATTGTTAAAAGATGCGCCGGAGTTTCAATCTCTGTTATCCTACGTATCATGTTTACAATTATATACTAAAACGTGTGAAAAGTCAACCTATGCAAAAACACAGTGTTTGCTAGACTAATTGTCCTTGTAATCAGGCACTGCAAAAAGATCTATTCCCTCATCCAACAACTTGTTGGCCTCTTCCTTGGTTGTGGTGCCATAGAATTTTTGATTACGTTTGCCTTTGGCGGCCTTACGTGCCTCCTTGGCAAAGTTTTTACCAACGTTTTGAAAGTCTTTTTTGATCTTCTTGTTGAGCTTCCGTAGTATGGACTCTGCACTTTCACCCATTACCACGTAATCCTCTGAAGGCATTTTGATCTTTGATCTTTTAACATTTGGCGCCATGATGGCTTTGTCAACTGCGGTGCTATCACACATCGGACATTGTATCATGCCCTTGTTCTTCTGCCTCTTGTATTCTTTGCTGTCCGGGAACCACCCCTCGAACTCGTGATTGCATCTACATCTAAGTTGATATTTGATCATATTATTATTTACATTATATACTTGACTAAATGATCTGTCTAGTGTAATATAAAAATATGCCAAGAGGATTAGGATCAAGCGGATACGAACCAGGAGCGAAGAAGAAGACTTCACAGGGTAACAGTCATAAGAGGGTAAAAATGTCCTCGATGAACAAGCACAAGAAGAGAAGTTACAAGGCTTACAATCGACAAGGAAAATAACCAAGTGAAACTCATTACCTTTGGGGACAGTTGGGTATTTGGTATAGGCGCTGAATATCAAAAAGGAATGTCACGTGATGAGTATGGGAAAATAGAAAAGATTGACTCTGGGAAGAGTTGGAGAGGGCTCCTAAGTAAGCAACACACTCTAAAGAACATTAATTTCTCAATTGGTGGTTCTTCCAACCAAATGCAATTTAGAATGGCTTCTGAATTTTACATCAAGAATAAAGTCAAAAAGCATTTGTCAAAAAATGCGGGTAAATTAGACTACGATATGATTGTGCTTTGGGGATTGACATCTGTATACAGGACTGAGCTCTTCAATTGTGATACATCAAAATACGAAAACCTGTTCCTGCCAACAAAAAAGTTTGGCAAAGAATTTAGCGAAGTTTATCTAGAAAAACATTTTAATGAGGAAGAAGAGACCACAAAATTATACTATAAAATAGAATTATTCAATTCACTGTTCAAAGAAATGGGGTTGAAAAATTATTGGTTCAACGTATTCAATGAGCATAAATTTCCGAACCAAATAGACAATCTTCTATTTGATGGCAAGTCTCTATTGTCTTTAATGATTAGCGATTACACATCCAATGACCATTATCACAGAAGCACAGGAGAGGACATTGACAGGAAAATAATTAAAGCCAAGCAAATGCATCTAGTTAACCCTTATTCATTACACCCAAATAGTGATGGGCACAAGATAATAAGCGAACACTTTAATAAAGAATTAGACTTCAACACAGCAGAAAGGAGATGAAATGGACAAGGAAAATGATAACAGGCTACTAGAGGCCAGAATCGGCAACCTAGAGGTACAGCTCAGCGAGTACCGACAGATCGTTAAAGAACTTTCAGACAAACTGAAATTGTACGAGAACAAATATGGCAAAGTGTTTAGGAGTTCCGGAGACTAAAAATTACCGCGTCTTTCTGCCTACGAAACTTTATAGTTTCATAATCAATTATGTGTACATTTACTCTACCGCCGTGTTGCTTCAAGATACGATCGGTGTCAATTGGTCTGATAGTGATCCTGTCATCTTCGGGTAGCGATACATTGTAACCCCAAAACATTGGCCACCAGTGTGCAGGATTTAGTGAATCATATCTCTCATTCATAACAATAAGGAATATGATTGGGGCGATGGTGAAAGGCTCAGCCCACCAAGGGATCACATTCCAGGTTAGATAGTCTAGCAGATGTATGAATCCTGTCCATAGTCCTAGTATTGCAAAAAGTATGCCCATTATAGGCCAAAATTCACCCTCTAGATCATCAAGGTCATGCTCGTGATGTGAATATGTTCTATACTGAAGGAATTTTGGTTGATTCTGATGACTCAATTTCATATAATGGTACTTAACCTAAAAATAATTAACAATTATATATTAATTGAGGAATAACAAAATGAAAAAACTATTATCAGCATTGGTCATTTCGTTCTTTATGGCCACATCTGCACTAGCAGAATACACCATTTATCTGCCAACTAAACCAGGTTCTGGTTTGGATCAGTGGGCTCAGGTGGTAATCAAAGAACTTAAAAAACATATCGATGGTGATGTTACTTCGGTTCATATCCCTGGTGCAAGGCACAGACTGGGCATGAACAAATGGAACAAAGAAAACAGATTCAAAGAAGGTGCTATCACAGTCACAGGTGGCACAACCACAGTAAACACTTTGGTTGTAGCAGGCGTTGAATACGACTACAGGAACTGGGACGCAATCGGAGTACAACTGCTTGACATTTTTGTAGGCAAAAGGAAAGATTGGAATCCAAAAGATGGTGGCATGGTATTTGGAAATGACCACGCGGCAGGTGACACAACAGGAATGATCCTGATGTATTGTGGTAATCTAGATGGCAAGATCGAATCATACAAAAAGTGTGTTGAAGAAGACATGACATATGTTAAAGGTGTCAACGACAAACAAGGAACTTTGATGTTTGCTAGAGGTGAGTTCAATGTGTTCAGAGGCAACCCAACTGCATGGACCAAGAAGATCAGTAAGTTTGAGCAAGGTGAACTTTGGTTTACGCAGGGCGTGTATGATCCGGAGCAGAAAAAAATCGTTACTAATCCTAACGCAGAGGGATATGACTTCGACACAGTGTTTAAAAAGACATGGGGAGAGGCACCTAAAGGAGAACTTTACGAGGCCTACAGGCTGGTACAGTTCCAAAACGATTCACTGCAGAAAGGCTTATGGGTGAACAAAGATGCACCACACAGAGATGCACTTGTTAAAGCATTAAAGAAAATGTTGGCAGACCCTGAGTCAAGAGCAATTATTGCCAAAGCATCTGGTGGAGACTACCAGTGGGCAATAGGTGAAGACGCAGACAGGATTGTGTTAGATCAAAGAAAACAATACACAAAAAAGAAACTAAAAAACCTAGTTTGGTGGTTCAATAATATCTTTGGTTGGAAGGCCGAATTTAAACCTGAACTATTGAAATAATGGACTACGCACTCTGGTGCCTGCTTGGAACACTATACGGGATATTGTTAGGTGTAATTCCAATGGCAGGCGCCGGAACGGCGATGCTCCTTGTATTCTCTTTCGCAGGATACTTTGATCCCAATCCATATTACGGACTTATATTTTTAATCAGTGTCATAGCGGCATCAAGCACAGCAGACTCATACACATCTCTTCTGACAGGCATACCAGGTGCTTCAACGACAGCGGCGTCTATAATTGACGGATACAAGATGAGCAAGAACGGTGAAGCCGCACGAGCCATAGGCATAGCAATGGCAGACAGCACCTTTAATGGAATACTGTTTGGACTACTTGCTTTTGCACTATTGCCATTCTACGCTCCTATCATTTATAAATTTGGAGTGCCAGAACTTTTCATGTTCATGACTTTATCAATTGCATCAGTGGCATTCATTGTTTCTAAGAACTTTTGGCTCAGTTGCCTTGCAATTTGCATTGGTGCGTTCATAGGACTTATCGGAATAGATCCACAGACACAAGGTCCACGTTTTGCTTTCGGCACATTATATCTGCAAGATGGAGTTCCTATTATAATGATGATCGCAGGACTGTTTGGTATACCCGAACTTGTATCAGGATTTCATTTTGGAAAGAATAGACCTGCACCTATTACAAATTATTTCTCACAACTGTTTGATGGTTTTAGAACAACTTTAAAACTATGGAAAGATTCATTACGTGGAGGCTTCATAGGATTTGTTGCAGGACTATTGCCAGGAGTAGGACCTGTGGGAGACATGTTGGCCTATGGTGCCACAGTGAAGGCACACCCTAAGGATAAATTTGGTGTGGGAAATCCAAAAGGACTTGCAGGTTGCGAAGGTGCCAACAACGCACAGAAGGCCGGCAGTTTGATTCCAACCGTGCTGTTCGGGATACCAGCATCTCCATTTGCCGCAATCTTTATGGCAATGTGTATAACATTTGGATTGGATGTAGGTAATCCTTTCATGCTTGAGGATAAAAAGTTTTTATCATTACTAGGTTATGGCTTTGTGGGGGCAACAATATTAACTTTCTTTATATGCATATTCACCTCAAAACTACTTGTGAAGATCCTTGAGATTCCATATCCGGTGTATGCACTAATAATATTTGCAATCATAATTTACACTTGTCAATCTTACACAGGACTATACATGGACTATGTAACCCTAGCCTGTTGCAGTGTGTTAGGATTAGTTTGTTTTAAATTCAAGATAAGCAGGCCAGCAATACTTTTAACTTACATTATCATAGATAAATGGCAGAACTTAGGACAACAATGGTTGACCATGTATACTTGGGATCAGATGTTGACAAGACCTTTGTTCCTGGTGTTGCTTTCGGGCGTGTTGTTTTTGGTGTACAGAAGTGTGACACAAAAGAACAGAGGGATAGATTACGCATAATGTATATTCTAATGACAGGTGCACCGGGCAGTAAGTGGAGCAGTGTTTTCAAAAACATACATAGGTCGCCCGATGTGGATCAAACCGACTACACAGAAGCAAGGACCTATTGGCACGATGCTGAAACACCCGGCACAAAACAATTAATGCACACAGGGTCTTATTTTGATCCTGGCATGGAGTTCAATTGTAATATCGAAGAATGGGACAAGCCATTTTCTGGTTTGGGCAAAAGGATCATCAAGTCACATACCTTCGCACATCAACTTGAAAATTTGAAACAATTAGGATATCCTATGATACTAGTGTACAGGAATGACTACGAATGTCTCGCATGGTGGAAACTTTGTGGAGAGTTTAGTATAACATATCCAAACTATCAACATTTTGAAAACTTAGACATGATGTGGAAACACATACAGCACGAGAACAAAGACATAATGGAATTTATAAAAACTAACGCTGGAAGAATTACCAACCCAAAGAATAATGCTGAACTCTGTAGCCAATTAAATATCACGTATCCAAAAGATACACCCGTGCATGATTACATAGCAAGAGACATAAAAATTTATTTGTACAAATGAACCAACAAGAAACACAATATTTCAGAGACCATTGGCAACCAAATTGGGAAGATAAAAAGTATTCTGGTTGGGCACTGCTAGATAAAATTAAGCCAACAGATAGTGTTTTGGATATTGGTTGTGGTACCAATATGTTAAAAGACAAACTTGGAGATCAAGTTTATGGCATTGACCCAGCATTCGACCAAGCAGACCAACTTATAACTTGGGAAGACTACAAGCCACATAAAGAGTTTAATGTCTATTTGTGTCTAGGCAGTTTAAATTTTGGCACAACACAAGAAGTAGAAAGACAATTACAAAAATTATCAGACGTTACCAAAAGTGGAGATAGAGTATACTGGAGGCAAAACTCCTTTGGCAATGATCATTTATGGCACGATGATTCTAGAAATGTTAGGTTCTTTCCTTGGAGTAGAGAACTGAATAAAATATATTGTGAGAAATACAACTTTCAACTTAATGATATACAGGATGATGCAAAAAATAGATTGTATGCTGAATGGATAAAAAAATAATATGATAGATCAAAAAGCACAAGATTATTTCTACAGACACGTTTGGCGGTCTAATATACATTTGTTTAAACACTCAGGTGAGAATCTAGTGAAAGAAATCAATAAAACTAAACCTAAGTTTGTAATAGATGCCGGGTGTGCCTTAAACTTTTTCAAGGGTAAAATTCCTAATCTTGTGGGCTACGATCCTGTGTTCAAAGAAGCAGATATTATTTGTGGACACTTTGATGCACCCTTCAAGCCCGAGTGTGCAGATGTAATACTTGCATTAGGTTCCATCAACTGGGGTGATCATGATGACATAGCAAACATGCTGATCAAGGTCAAGTCATGGCTGAAGCCAGGCGGCAGACTTTACATGAGAGGTGCACCAGGAGGATACAAAAGTGATAAAGGCCTACAATGGTTCCAGTGGGGGCTGAAACAGGTGCATGAATTTGCTAGACTGATGGACTTCGATGTTGAGTGGTGTGAGCTAGAATACAATACAACAGGACCAGACGGCGGCACACTGCCAGAAAGACTTTGGCCACACAGATATGTTTGGCTCTATCGTAGGAAACTAATAAAGTAATTTTTTAACGCCAGCAGGTAGCACAGGCTCATCCATTCTTTCTGGATGCCAAATTATTCCATAAATTGGTAGTGTGTTATGTTGAAATGCTTCTATTGTTCCTTGCTCGTCATGAGCTATGGCACTGAAATTATCCGCAAGTGTTTCTATTGACTGTGAATGATAGCACTTCACAGTGTGTTGACTGCCTTCCATGAGTATTTTAATATCAGCATCGATGTGTCCTGCCACATGACCGTTAACACCTTTACAGATATCATTGATTGCAAAAGCACCGTGGCATATTCCAATTATCGGTTTGCCTTTACTTAGAGCATCGTGGTATAGTTTGTTTTCAGTTTTATTTCGTGCAACACTGTCTGGTCCACCTGTCAGCATCAAACAGTCGTAATCATTATGTGCTACTTTATCTATGTTTGGTGCAGGTATCAGCTCATGTGCCGACAAAAACTTGTAGTATGATCGTTCTAGTGCGTCGAATACAAAATTACGTGGTGGCTTTATATATTCGATCTGGCTGATTAGTATTTTCATTACCATTTTATTTAATGGTCCAATTGGTCTGTTGGTAAATATCTACAATTAAAAGGACGGACAAACATATGTTAACATCTAAAGAATTCGTAGCAAAACTTGAAAAGGAAAACGAGCCTCTTTTTAGAGCCTCTGAATTACAGATTAAGCATTATTACGAAAACGTAACCGACAAAGACGAGTTGATTGACAACTTTACTGGTCGTATGGTCAATGAAAGAATGAATATGGAAGAAATTTCAAGAGAAGTTGCGGCACTTCCAGCCGGTACAGATCCTGAGAAATTAATTCTTCTTTCAAAACAGGCACACGACGAAGCAAAGCACTTTCAATTTGTCAAAGAAGTAGTTGAGTATCTTTCAGGCAAGGAAATCGATATGCAGAAGGCGGTAGAAAGCCATGCAAAACGATTAGAGCAGAAGGGTGCGGCAATGATTAAGAAATACAACTGCAATGACAATCCATTGATGTTGGGCTTATATCAATTACTTGCAGAAGGCAGAGCGGCAAGGAACTGGGGCATGATGGCAAAGTGCATCAAGGACCCTTTCATATCTTCTAGATATGCCAAAATTGCCAAAGACGAAACATTCCATGCCACAATAGGCAGAATGGAACTTGAGAAACTTTGTAACACACAAGAAGCTCAAGATGAGATCAATGCAGTAATCAACGATTTCAGAAAAGACTTATTTGCGATCACGTCTTCTAAAACTGGCACACTTGAAGAAAGTGCCAAGTTGATGGAAGCATACGCATAATAAATTATTTTAAAAGGGCGGTCATTAAATTGTTCGCCCTTTTTTTACGGCTTAAATATCAACATGGAACACAGCAAGGACTACTCAAAAGATGTTTTAAAGAAAATTGATGAGGACCTACAAGACTCTGATCAAGCAATTAAAAACCTCAAGGCACACACAGAAGTAAACGCAATCAAGACTGGTAAGAAGTTAGAGTATGGCAAGAGTCGTTGGGACTTCGAAAAGAAAAGAGCACAAGAAAGAGGTGCATATCATTTCGACTGGAACAAGAAAGACAACATCGAAGATGTTCTAATGTTTCATGGCAACATTGATATGGATTGTGATTACTTTATCAACACATACGGTGACAAAGCAGTTGACAACGCAGTGCATTGGGCAACAAGGAATAAAAGTGTTGGTGGAAATTACGCAATAGATCAGGAAGTTTATGACATAGTAAGATCAGGAGGTGACCCTGAAGGCAAGATATATGGCCGAGCGAATATGTTTACCGATCCAAAAGCGATTACACTGGCAGAAGGACTGCTTGGGCTTTATGATTATGAATTAAAACTACACTCACAGGTGTGTGGACAATTATTACACATGCACATGGACAACTTTGCCGCAAGGCTTGACAGACAAAACAGTTTCGATGAATTGGACTATGATGTGGATCCAAAGAAAGTACACCGGTTCGTTGTGTTCTTGAATGATTGGAGCATGGGACAGATATGGCATCAAGGCACAGCGGTACATACACATTGGAAGGCTGGGGATATCATAAGTTGGCACTGGCAGGATTTCCCTCATGGTACGGCCAACATGGGCTGGGATACCAGATACATCTTACAATTCACAGGCAGAACCACAGACAAGACCTGGAAATTTATAGAAAATACAGATAAAAATTCAAAACACAAATTGGCCTTGTAACCGATAATGAAAACTTTATTATTAAATGGTTGCAGTTTTACTCACCGTTGGAATCCATCAAAAAAGTTTGTCCGTGAACTTGGTTGTGATCGAGTAGAAAACATTTCAAAAGTATCAACAAGTTTTCAGAGAACATGCCGTACCACAATCGAGTGGATAGCAATTAACGGCAACCCTAGTTTTGTTATGATACCTATCACCTTTAGCCATAGGTGGGAACTTGCAATAGCAGAGAAACAAGAAGATTTTGGCCCATGGTTTCCAATGCAGAACAGAGAACATTTATTCACCACACAACAGAAGTTAAGGGATGATGTGAGCAAAGATAAAATTGCAGAACTTGTGGACCTTTACTATGGTTGTATACCTATAAGTGTAACCTATGACAGCAAGATATTCACAGAGATTATCATGCTATCAGCCTTTCTAGAAAGTAGAAATATAAAGCATTTGTTTTTTGATATGTGTAACGAGTTCAGCAGAGAACACATTGAAAAATACGATGGATTTGAAAAGGTTAAATTAATTGAAAATAACCCTAGTGTCTTAAATTTGTTCTCATTTTGTGGTAATAGATACATGCACAACACCATGCCCAACAAGGAAACATTCTATTTTAACAGCCACCATGCCCCAGAACAATATCTCGAGCTAGAAAAATACCTTTTAAAGTACCTAGATCAGCAATAACCACTAGACTTTTGCTTTAATTGTGTTACAATAAAGAGTAAATACCTACAATGCAAAAGCACACCAAAAGTTTATTAGAAGAATTAAGTTCAATGCCCCTTAAAAGGGACAAGGAGGAAGTTGTGGAGAGTCGTGCCTCACACATTCTTGAGTCGGCCATCAGACTAATGACATACATCAGAGAGAACTTTGATCAAGACACAGCATTCAAATTAGAGAAAAAATTCAATTCTGCTATTAAAAACATGGACGCATCTAAGTTCAGTAAAGGCGTTGCACGAATCAAAGAAAATAAAGACATAAAGAATAACGTACTGAAAATAAAAGACGGCGAATACAAAGAGGACTAATCATGTTGATAGAAGATGTCCTTACAGAATTCAAAAGGACACACCTAGAACACATCGAAGACATCATAATCACAGATGGATATGAAGGTGGCAAGGCAGTGCTTGACTACTTCAGAGGCCTGTTACTAACATTGAAAGGTACGAGCTCGGAGGCAATGAGTGTGTCTGTTAAATGGGATGGTGCTCCTGCCGTTGTGTGTGGCACAAATCCTGATAATGGAAGATTCTTTGTTGGTACCAAGTCTGTGTTCGCAAAGTCTCCAAAGATAAATTATACCAAGAAAGATATAGCAAATAATCATGGCACAGATGAACTAGGACAAAAGTTACTTAAATGCCTAGTGCATATCAAAAAATTAAACATTCAAGGCGTTGTGCAGGGAGACCTATTGTTCACTGACGAAGATATCACTAGAAAAAATATAGAGGGTAAACCTCACATAACATTCACTCCTAACACAATAACATATGCGGTACCAGAAGGTTCAGATCTATCAAAACAGATAGACAGAGCTAAAGTGGGAATCATCTTCCATACAACCTATAATGGCGACACACTTGCAGACATGACAGCATCGGGTGGCGCAGATGTAAGTTCATTTACAAAAAGCAATGATGTTTTCTTTGACAATGCCACATACAAAGATGTATCTGGTAGTGCTAAATTTACAGACGAAGAAACAAAAAAATTCTACAATGGCATAGAGAAACTTGAAAACTTATTAAACAATGTGCCACGTAACCTTTCGAGTGTGTTAGGACAGAATCAAGACTTTGTGCCTATGTTCCAAATGTACATAAACGCAATGGTTAAGCAGGGTGAACTTCCGAACAATGTTAATCAATTTTTATTAGGATTTAAAAAGTTTTATGCACAAAGAATGCAACAACAAATGGCAGGACTTAAGGCACAGAAGGCTTTACAACTAAGACAGGACAAGATGAAGCAGATGCCACAGTTTCTTGCAAGTGCAAGAGCACCACTACAGGCCATGCTAACATTCTACAAGGCAGTTCAGACAATGAAAGCATTTGTGCTGAAGAAAATGAACCAAGCAATGGCGATAGGTTCATTCTCTCAAACAGACAGTGGACTGGAAGTGACAGAGCCGGAAGGATTTGTTGCTGTAGACAAGTCCGGTAATGCTGTTAAACTTGTAGATAGATTAGGATTCTCAAGACGTAATTTGACTGCTGTCAGCAAATTCAAGAAATAGGCTTAAAGTTTTATTGATTTCAAGACTTAATTTTTCCTTATTAAAAAAATTATCGTAGTTGTATTGTCTAAGTGCTTTTGTTTGTAGATATATGTCCTGCCATGGAGCATCACGTAACCTATCGCACACGTCAGCAATGGTGTTTATCCTTATAGTGGGATCTCTATCTAAATCATATACCTCTTCAAAATAATTGTTGAAAGTCCGGAACCCCATTTCTCGTAGTCGCTGTAGATATAGATAATTGCCATGCACAATGAAAATGTGTTGTGCTATGATTGGTTTCCAAATCTTTTCTGTCATGAAAATTTCTGTGTCGTTGTCATTAGTTTCGGACACAATGCTACAAGCGGTGTCGTTGTAAGGCTTCTCATAGATATCTTGATCCATGCCGTACCGTGGATAATCTTGAGCCCATGGTAATTCGTATTCCTTTGGGAGTTTTCTATCAGGCCAATATGTATACAAACTTTTTTGTAACGTACCTGTGTTTGAAAGTTTTTCAAACATTTTTATCCTGTGTCTCCTAGGATTTTTATTAAGATACAGGAAGTCATACTTCTTCTGTGTATGATCAAAAGCATATTTTTTGTCTTTGTGTTTGTGATACATGTGGGACCAGAACCATGATACGCCACCTGTCCATTTAATATGATTAATTTTGAGACTAGGATACAGATCGGTCTGTCCAATATTCTCTTCAGATTCCCATGGCGTAGCAGATATAAACACAAAGCCTTGGCTATGAAGCAGTTTACATCTCCTTTCAAATTCTATTTGGAACTCATGATTGTCTTTTAGCCTGTAGTTGTCGTGGCGGACATCAACAATCGCAAATCGCCTGTCGTAGCTCTCAAGATCATAGTTATGTAAACGGTAGTATTCTGGTTCTAAGTCAAAAGTCTGATCTTGTAGGCTGTGTGAACTGATGAACTGATTAACCTCCACATGTTTACCAGTTTTCATTAGATCTGTTAGAATAAAATTTCGTTGCATCTACCCTATAAATACCTGTATGTTAACACCTTTTTTAAAGTATGTATCAGAAGGCAAAGTGATAAGGAAATTTAGTGACCTGCAGAGGTTTACTTTCCCTGAGGTCACAGAGAGGATATATCTCAGTTTTTTAGCATTAGCACTCATGAGTCAAAGTAAAGATACTTTGCCATTTGTGAAGTCATATGCTGATCAAACCATGGCGAAAGGTACCTTTGATCAAGTAAGAATGATAAACAATGATCTTGCAAACATGTTGGCCATCGTGTCCGGCGATCCTGATATAACAAAAAAATTAAAAAACAAAAATCAAGCACAGGCGATGAGGCAAAGACAGCCAGTGCCTGTGATGGCATTAAGAAGATATCTGAGGAGTTTCGAAGATCATTACGCAAATCTAACACAGTTGGAAAGAGCCCTGAACATACGTGATGCCAATTACAGAAATGTGCGAAGAGCGGTTGCCAACTTTGCAAAACTTAATTCGAGAGACAAAGCCCAGACGGTCGCGAGGCTTAAACAGATGCTACAGGCAAAGTTACCTAATACAGACATTCACAAAAAATTCAAGGACTTTTAATGGACAACAACTATTGGGTACTTTACGGCTCTCATGATGAGCCAAAGTATTTGAAGGACGCACCGGGCGGACAAAGTGAACAGAGAGAAGCAAGTTTACGATACGTTTCAAAATTTAGAAATGCATTAGACATAGGCAGTAATGTCGGGCAATGGACACGTCCTCTTTCAAAGTTGTTTGACACGGTAATCTGTTTTGAACCGAATCCTAATTTCCGAGAATGCTTTGATAAAAATATAACAGAGTCTAATGTTATCTTACATCCATACGCACTAAGCAGTCATGAACACACCGCACAACAAGGCAAAAAAGACACACACCTGAATCATGAGATAGGCAACACGGAACCACGTGATGGTGATATTCAATGCAGGTCCTTGGACAGTTTCGAGTTTACAGAAGTTGATTATGTCAAAATAGATGTGGACGGATTCGAAGTGCCTTTATTGGAAGGGGCCAAGGAGACTCTTACTCTTAATTCTCCGGTGATAAACATAGAGATGAAGAGGAGAAAACGTCCTGTTACTACACGAAGGGCAACGAAAAGACTAAAGAATCTTGGCTACAGGTTTCTTAAATGTACTAGAAGTGACGAGATCTGGATAAAATCGTAATATTATCGCATAATTTACCAACTTTACCAATAAATACTTGCAACTTGATTCCTGAGCGGAATCAAAGTCATTTAAATCAGATAAAAAGGAGGATTAAAAATGGCATACGACGGAACAATCCCAGCGGGTGGACCAGGCAACTTCCAAACACCAAATTTAGCTCATGAGGGCGAAGGTGTAAGAGTTGACTTCATCACAGTGGACTACATCAGTGACGTGTCGGCTGAGGTTACACACTCAACAGCATCGGCAAACACTGCGGCTCTGAAATTATCTATGGAAGCAATCCAAAACCAAGGTGTTAACATCTTAGGTCATGGTGCTTTAGGTAACTCAGACACAGAACAAACTTACATGGTTAGAGCAGACGCTCTAGACACTATAAGTTCAACAACAACAGTAGCGGCAATCCAAGCGGCAATTAGAGGATTGAACGCATTAACACCTGACAAAGTAACAGCAAATATCTCATCTGCAAC
>CEUT01000262.1_pt1 | contig 13546 bp, 9 predicted proteins | sample 531401 | NCBI WGS metagenome assembly CEUT01 (sample SAMEA2622821, study PRJEB7988) | marine metagenome | biome: marine biome (ENVO:00000447); feature: surface water layer (ENVO:00002042); material: "saline water (ENVO:00002010), including plankton (ENVO:xxxxxxxx)" | depth 5 m | reverse complement strand
AAAAAAAACATATCTTAGGAGTAAATTATGGGATTTCTGAACAATACAACCATAACCGTTGATGCTATTCTAACAAAGAAAGGTCGTGAATTATTAGCACAAGGTACAAATGCATTTAATATAACAAAGTTTGCACTGGCAGACGATGAAGTTGATTACAAACTTTGGGATGTTTCACATCCAAATGGTAGTGATTTCTACGGTAAAGTAATTGAAAACATGCCTCTTTTAGAAGCACTACCTGATGAAAATCATGTTATGCGATATAAGCTTGTAACTCTACCGAAGAATACTTCTAAGATGCCTGTCTTAACACTAAATCCAAGCTCAGTAACTTTTGCGGCAGCAGGTGGTTTAAACCAACCATCAGTAACAGTCGCTGGAATTACGGCTAATGTATCTGATAACAGTTATACATTTATATTACATGATCAATCGGTTGTAAATATGGAAATTGCAAGTGGAGCAGGAGCTGGAGCACCAGGTGCTTCAACACCTTTCTTTTTAGGTGAAGATGATGCACCAAATAGTAAGACAGTTGTAGCTAATAGTGTAAGAATATCACTAATACCATTGAGTGCCTCAACACCTGATGGTGGTAAGGCAACTCAATTAACTGTAATCGGAAATGATACAGGTGCAACTTCATCAATAACAATTACAAATGCAGTGAGAGTCGCAAACGATTCAGTCGCACTTGATTAAGGAGTAAAAAATGGCAGTATATAAAATATTCGATCAAACCAATGATGTGATTTCAAACATCAAAGACACAGTATCTTCAGGTATGTGGGAAAATGGTAGCAGTACATTAACATCATTTTTTACATCTTCAACGCAATCTGGAAGTAGTGGTACACATTATTTCGATGTGTATGGTACAAACCCCCAAACAACTACCACCGCAAAAGCACAATTTTCGATAGCATATGCCCATCTAAATGGAAGTGGTTCTAAAGGTGCATTAGGAGTTGATGGGTTGAGAGCATCAGCTGCAGTATACAGACAGTTATCCAATACATTGTTAGGACCTAACGAAAGACAATTTACGTTCGCCGGTACGGGCACTCACATCAAACCAAAATTTGTATATGCTATTTCTATAGCGAGAGAGTTTCTAAGAGAGAAAATGGATCCAGGCAATTGGGAGCTTCATATTAGTGGTAGTGGTAATACACTTTTAAAATTTATAGATGATAGTGGTGCCACTACAAATCCAACTGTGAATCAGGGTGGTAGAGTTTTCAATATTGTTAGCGGTTCAATCGCTAGTGGTACAGCTGTCACAAAAACTTCAGCTGCGAGTCAAGAAGGTGGTGGATACGGATTGTTCTATCCTGACTTAGGTATATTGGTTTTCAACGGGCCTGTATTAAATACATCTGCATCACTTGGACACGTGTCTGCAAGTAATACAAACGGTGATAACAACAATAAGTTTTATGAAAGAATTCGCGTTGCCGGTAAATTTCAGGCTAGAAGAGAGGAAATTATTACTTCCCAACATTATTTTGTAAGAGCAGGAAATCAGGAGTTTAATTTTAGTTCTAATCCAACATTTTCTACGGCTTCAGATGGTTCTTTTACACAGCCAACTTACTTTAAAAATCCAAAATCTTTTATTACACAAGTCGGATTATATAATGAAGCTAATGAACTTCTGGCTGTTGCTAAATTAAGTAAACCACTTTTGAAATCTTTTTCTAGAGAAGCTCTTATAAAAGTAAAATTAGATTTCTAAACTGGGAGATATAGGTCATGTTCAAACGACTAGACCCAGGCGATAAAAGAATAACACCATTCAAAACATTTAAAGAGTTTACTGTTGCCAATACTGATAGTGGTAGTAATGTTTACAATTTTAGAGCGATTAGTGGTAGTACACGAAACTTTTCTACGTCATCGGCAGGTCTAACGTCTTACCCATCTGCATCATTCTATCATTTGTCTTCTTGGTATTTAATTAACAATCTGTATTACAAACAAAAAAATGGTACTACAAGAAGACAGTTCCAACATATAAATCCATACGATAATTTTGGTGGTAACTCAGATAAACAATTTAGGTTCTTACATACATCTGCATCCGTAATATCCATACCTCAATCTTTATATGGTGAAAGAATAAAACCTGGTTCTATAGAATTAACTGATGACTCAACTGGTGTGACTCTTTTACTTAAGGACGATGGTGAAGGTAACATCTATGATAACGCATATTCTTCTTCATATGTATCCTTCAAAAGTGGTTCACATCAAAATGGTAAATTTGATTTTTCAAAATTAACACAAACCACAGGTTCGGTAGTCGGTAATGTTTTTTACGATCATGGTGTCATAGTAATTACCGATACAGGTAGTCGTTATGTGGATGTCGCACAAAAAAGAGGTACTGATGGGTATTCTTTGAAATACAAAGCCACTCAGACGATATATGAACATGAGTATACTTGTTTGATAGGGCAGAACGAATTCAATGGTACAATGAACATATCGGCTACATTAAACAGAAGTGGTAGTATTACCGTATCGGGTTCTGAGAGTTGGAGATTGTTTCCACCAGGTGATGCATTATATAGTTCTGGTTCGTATAAACATTCTTATCAAGCTGCACCTTTTTATGAGAATTTTGTCACACACTCAGAATTTAGGCCATATATAACTAAGGTTGGTTTATATAATGATTTCGACCAACTAATTGCAATTGGTTCATTGTCCGCACCGATAAAAAATGAAAAAGATTTGGACTTATCTATAGTCATAAGGTTTGATGCGTAATGGGTAAGTTTAAAAAGATGATGGAACATTCTTTTCTTATTTCTGAAAGAATAGATTATATGGAAGTCGCTAAACAGTTAGTACGTTCTTATGGACTGAGGTCTAAAGTAAAAATGGGTAGAGGTAAAAATTTTGGTGAATATGTACCGGAAACTGATACAGTTACTCTTAGACCTAGCTATAAGTCTGTGAAAGATTTTCTATTAACTATCTTGCATGAGATAGGACATGCATTAGATGCAAAAAGATTAGGGAAAAGAAAGTTTATGAAGAAATATACTCAAGCAGGTACGATGGCTGCTTATGATGGTTTAGATCCACACGATGATAATAAGTGGGAAGAAAAAGCAGAGAAGTTCGCTAAAAGAGAATTATCTAAGTGGTTATAAAAATAAATTTGTATTTGAAATAATTTCTTTATATATATTATTAATGTTAACATTTTTAATTTGGTTATAGAAAAATTCTGATAGATTTTCTTATAAAATATCTATGCCTTTTAATCAAAATAAAAATTAAGCATTAATAATAAGCAATAGCAAATAAATTAAGCAAAGCAATTATGAAAACAAGAAGCGCTAAAAATAAAGGCAAAAGGCTTCAAAATAAAGTTAAAGAACTTTTACTTGAATCGTTTCAACAATTAGAAGAAGACGATATCCGTTCAGCAATTATGGGTGAAACAGGAGAAGATATTAAATTATCACCGGCGGCTCGTAAACTTATTCCTTACTCTTTCGAATGTAAAAATCAAGAAAAAATAAATATATGGGATTCTTTGAATCAAGCAGAAGAAAATAGTGGTGTTTACAATCCTGTGTTGATATTTAAAAGAAACAGAAGTAAAACATATGCTGTAATCAACATTGAAAAATTTATAGAACTAATATGCAAATAGTAAGTCTTTTAAATAAAGTCATAAAAAATCGCGGTAGACGATTAAAGAAGGCAGATGAATATATGTATTGGTCTCCCTTCACTTCACATCACAAACCTAAATTACAGATTAATATAAAAACTGGCAAATGGCATTGTTGGGTTAGTAATCAAGGTGGACATAACTTATTTCAGTTATTTAAAAAATTAAACGCATCTAAAGATGATTATGATGATTTGTCAGAAATATTTGGTGATGTCAAAAGATATAGAACCAAAGAGGAATCCTTAAGAAAACTACGTCTACCGAAAGAATTTAAATCTATACTTGATGATTGTGATAGTATAGTCAAGAGACATGCTTTGACACATCTTAAAAAAAGAGGGATAGGCGATACCGATATGATTAGATATAATATAGGATACTGTGATTCTGGTTTATATTCTGATAGAGTCATAGTTCCCTCATATGATAGTAAGGGTGATTTAAATTACTTCATAGCAAGAAGTATTTTTGATGGTGGGATGAAATACAAAAATCCTCCTGTGAGTAAAGATGTGATTGGTTTTGAGTTATTTATAAATTGGGATGAACCTATAATATTATGCGAGGGTGTATTCGATGCTATAGCAGTAAAGAGAAATGCTATACCATTATTCGGTAAAACCATACCTAAGTCCCTAATGAAAAAAATATTTGAAAAAAGAGTTGGTAAGATATATATATTGCTAGACAATGATGCTTATTGGGATTCGATTAAGATGACAGACGTACTTATGAGAAATGGTATAGATGTTAAGATGGTTAGGATGAAAGATAAAGACCCATCTGATATGGGTTTTAGAAAAGTAACACATCTAATAAAAGATTCTCAAACTACATCTTTTTCTGATTTAATTAGGATGAAGTTAAATGGCAAAACAAAAAAATATATGGAAATTTAATGATGATGAATGGAAAGTTCACATTAACGATAACGACACTCTTAAAAAACTCAATGACGTTTTTGGCTTGGGTAGTTCTACTATATACTATGAAAGCGGTAGACTATCTCAAGAAACAGCTTGGGATGTCATAGTGCCAAATAGTAAAATTGATAAAGTTAAAAAATTCTTAAAGGATAATACTTGATTAAAGAAAATGTTGTTAAAGTACCTTTTCGTAAGTTAAAATACATACATCATATTTCGGATATTCAAATCCGTAATCTAAAGCGACATAAGGAATATGAAGAAGTATTCGAACGCACATACGAAGAAGTAAAAAAACATAAAGATAATGCCGTAGTCTATATTGGTGGTGATATAGCACACTCTAAAACTGAAATGTCGCCTGAACTAGTCGATCAGCTCTCACGATTATTTAAGAACCTTGCAGATATATGTCCTACAATTATCATTGCAGGAAATCACGATTGTAATCTCAATAATCGTTCTCGTATGGATGTACTCTCTCCTATCGTAAACAACCTACAACATTCTGATTTACACTATCTGAAACATAGTGGTGTTTATAAATGTGCCGATGTTAAATTTGTCGTATGGGATGTATGGGAAAAGGAAGATGATTACATTGAGGCTAAAGACTTTGATGGAGATACAAAGATAGTTCTCTTTCACGGAACAGTTGATAAGTCAGAAACGGATTTAGGATTCTTCTTACCATCGGATGTTAAGATTTCTAAATTCAAAGGTTATGATATGGGATTGCTAGGTGACATCCACAAAAGACAGCATCTCAATAAAAAAGAAACTATATCTTACTGTGGCTCACTGGTTCAACAGAATCATGGGGAGGGGTTGAGCCACGGTTATTTACTGTGGGATGTTCCAAAGAGAAAGTCAAAGTATATAGAGATACCAAATGACTACGGCTATTATACCATCGACATCGAAAGTGGTAAAGTGCCAGATTGTCCTGATATTCCAAAAAAAGCTCGTCTAAGAGTTAGAGTTTCAGATACTACACCATCCCAATTGAAGAAAGCTATGACTATGATTCATAGTCAATATGGGATTAAAGAAGTTTCAGTAACGAGAACAGATTCATTTACAGCTCAGGAAAAAGTCAGAGGACAGAGGATAACGGTTGGTGATGTAAGAGATGCAGACTATCAGTATGGTTTGATAGAAGAGTATCTGAAACAAAATCATTATGTAGATGATGATACACTTATAGATATTAAGAAAATCAATAAAGATTTGAACTCAATGTTGCCTGCTGATGATTATAATCAAAGGGGTATAACTTGGGATGTAAAAAAGTTTGAATTTGATAATATGTTTAGTTATGGAGAAAACAACGTAGTTGACTTTACGAAACTAAATGGCATAGTTGGGATATTTGCCCCCAACGCGAGTGGTAAATCTTCTTTATTGGATTCTCTTTCATTTTGTTTATTCGATACATCTTCTAGAGCTTATAAAGCATTGAACGTTCTGAATAATAAAAAAGATAATTTCTATTGTAAAGCCACACTAGAGGTTGAAGGTTGTGAATACTTTATAGAAAGAAAAGGTAAGAAACAAAGAAATGGTCATGTAAAAGTTGATGTAGACTTTTGGACATATGATGATGCCGGTGAAAAGCTATCTTTAAATGGCGACCAAAGACGAACAACTGATGTAAACATTCGTAAGGTTATCGGTACATACGAAGATTTTATTATGACGGCATTATCATTACAGACAAACTCTACTGTTTTTATTGATAAGACACAAAAAGAAAGAAAAGACCTTTTGGCACAATTTATGGGTATAGGTGTTTTCGATCAGTTATATCATCTAGCATCTGAGGAGATATCGGATGTTAATTCTTTACTAAAGTCATTTGCTAAAAACAATTACGATAAAGATTTAGCAGAAATTAAAACAGAGTTAGTTGATATGAAAAAAGATTCAAAAGAACTTACTTCAAAGAAAAAAGAATTGGTTTCTGATAAAAAAAGATATGACAAAAAGATAATCGATTTAACAAAGCAACTCAAAAAGGTTGATGAAACTGCGGAAAGTTTAGATGAGTTGCAAGAGCGTAAAATTAATCTTACAAATTCTTTGAATAAAGTAGATGAAAGGGTTGGTGAGATCGCTACATTATCAGAACAGTATACTGTAGAAGAAACTGAACTGAATGAGAAGATAAAAATCTACAGAGAAAATGAGATTGATAAGAAATTTGCTCAATTAGAACAATATAAGTTAGATAAGAGTAACAACCAAATTGAGATTGATAAACTGAAAATAGAAGTTCAGAACAAACTTGACAAAATAAATAAATTAGGTAACTTAGAATATGATCCTGATTGCTCTTATTGTATGGCGAATCCATTTACACTAGATGCTATGGAAACAAAAAAGAAACTAAATGATGATAAGATGTTAGCAGACACTTTCGTAAAACAATCTGATAATTTGGATGATATAATAAATGGATTATCTCATATAACGGCACACAAAGAACAAATGGATGATTCTATAAACAGCCTGAGTTTGCTAACAACTAACATCAGTAAGTTAGATAGTGAGAAGAAACTTACTACTGAAAAAAGAAAGAATCTGATTAGTCAATTAGCTATAATAGAAGATAAGATTAATCTATATCACGAACAAGAAAAAGATATAATCTTTAACAAAAGCCTACACAAAGAAATTGAGGATTCTCAACAACAGTCCGATGTAATAGAACAGTTCATAGATGATGCTGATAAGAAACTTCAAACTGTAAATGGTGAAATAAAAGTTTTAGAAACTCAAAGAAAAACTATTATACAAAATATTAAGAAGGTAGAGAAGTTAGAAGGTAAGTATGCTGCTTATCAATACTATATGGATGCAATAAAAAGAGATGGTATACCTTACGAATTGATATCTAAGGCACTTCCAACTATAGAAGGTGCAGTAAACGATATCCTTTCACAGATAGTGGACTTCTCTATGATATTAGAAATGGATGGTAAAAATATCAATTGTTACATTGTTTACGATGATGATAATGTATGGCCTTTAGAATTATCTAGTGGTATGGAACGATTTATCTCCTCTCTAGCCATGCGTGTGGGATTGATAAATGTGTCTAATCTTCCGGCACCAAACTTTTTAGCAATTGATGAGGGTTGGGGTACTATGGATTCAGATAACCTAAACTCTGTTTACAATCTGTTTCAATACCTAAAATCACAATTTCAGTTTACGATGATTGTTTCTCATATAGATTCTATGAGAGATGCTGTTGATACCCTATTAGAGATAAAGAAAGAAAACACTTTTTCTAATGTTGCTTACGATTAGAATATAATATTTTTCTAGGTTTAGTTTCTCCTCTTTTCAAACTCAGGATATACTGGTTAAGTACGCCAGACATAGTGGTGCTTTCTTCTCTAACATATACTCTAAACCAGTCTACCAGACTCTCTTCTATAGTAAATGAATATTTCTTTTTCATACCGATAATCTCCATACATTGTATATATAAATAATTATTCTTTTTTGAAAGTTTTATATTTATAATTAAACAGATTATCAATATGAGTATAGTTAAAAAATTCAATCAATTAAAAAACTTAAACCAGTTAGACATGCTGGTTGATGACTTCAATGAATCAAGACATTTCGTCATAACTGATTTACCCGAAAGTTTGCCACAGGGTAGAAGTTCATTTCTGATAGAAACAGGCCCTTTTCTTAAAGAAGGTATAGAACTACAAATAGACTTTGTTGATTCTGAAGGTAATTCTATCTATCACGAACCAATTGACGATTATTTAGAAGGTACTTCGCGTAGAATATCAGTAGAAGTATATAGTGATACTGGGCCGGGTGTGGCAAATCTAATCATAGTAGGTGAATTAGATTCTGTACCGACTTCACAAGGTTCTTTTTCCGATGTAGAAGAAGTACCTGAAGATTGGAGGGGTATTTATAATGTAAGATTAACCAAAGAAATTATAATAAACCCAACTGAAATAAATACAGAACCGATAAGATTTTACACACAACCTAAAATATCTGTATCTGAAAAAAGATTTGGCACTTTAGTTCGTACCGAAACAAGTGCGTCTATAAGTGCATCATTTAACTCAATAGAGGGATTACCAGATCAAAACTTTGAATTTACTGTATTTGAAACTGAAGAGCCAAAACAGGGTTCTTTATCTGAGGTGAGTGACAAAAGAACCAAGCCGAAAAATAAAACAGACTCTATTTTCAAATTAGGTAATCAATTTAAAAACAAAAAAGGTAAAAGGAAAAGTAGTATATTCAAAAGGATTGGACATATAGCAAGATCTCGTTCTCCAATAGAATATCCCTATTCATTTAGAATTACTAACTCTGATGAATTTACTACAAAGGATATTGGTGCAAGAGTCATATTAAAAACAATAAATTCTTCTGCATACAATAGGGAGCAATTCGATACTTCGAATATTCCATTTCCACCAACTCTAAATAATTATACTGGATCTATTGCAGAGCTTCGTAATAATAAAATTGCATTACTTGAAAAACCTTTTACCAATAAGAATGCCAACGATCAGGATGTTATAATACCATTCTTTGGAACGGTTGAATTAGTAAAACAAGCAGAACCCACTTCTTCATACAGTACAGCAAATATAATCTCATATGCAGATGTTGTGTTGAGTGATATGAGAACTTTTTCGGGTGACGTATTCAAAGCTAAGATTATGGTGAGAAGTGAAGGTTCGTTTGACGATTTCAAAACTTTAGCAGAAATACCTGTTGAATCATCCGAACTTATGATAGACCCATTATCAGTTGGATTATCCGAGCACACAGGATATTATGAGAATCAACAAAATATAAATACTTATTGGAATACAACAGGTGGAACATCAACATTTTCGAATAGTCCATTATTGGATGGCGTATATGTTTCAGGTAGCGTAGCGACCTTTGAAAATCAGATTAAATTTAGTCTTAAAGATGCGTATAAATTTTCACTCACAAAAAATATAGATTTTACACTATCTTTTAATGCATATACAGAAAGGGGGAATGATACTCGCTCTCTACTAGCAGTCTATATCTCAGGCTCATCATTTTCCCATAATAGTGACATTTTTGTAGACAGTGCAACTAATAAAGTTTTGGTTGATGACAATACCTATGGATATAGATTGGGTACAATAGAGGTTGATGACCAGACTGAAAAAGACTTAGGTTTAGTTGTACAAAATTTCACACCACAAAATACAGGCGATGCAGTCGTTCAATTTAGAGTTATAGAAGGTAGTTGGTATTTTTCTGATATATCAGTAAAACCATCTGAGGATACAGGATTTTCACCATCAACATTTACATTTCAAAAGGAAATGCCTTTGGAGTTTCAACATAAGAGACCGGATACTTTTGAATTTTTAGTGGAGTTTTATGATGCAAATGATAATATTGCAGACAGTCTCGCATTCAATACAGGCTCATTATTTACTGGAGGAAATGTTGTTATAAGTGGTAATGATAATATACAAAGTGGAGATATGTTTTTGGGTGGAGATAGCACGGGTAGTGGTATTCATTTTGGTGGTGTCGATTCTGTATTACCTGAAACTGGCCAGGATGGAGCAGAGGGTTCTGGTTTTATTCGTTCTATAGGATATCAAGGATTTGTATCAGCATCTAATTCATCTCTTGGTGGTAAATTTGGATTTATGATTTATAGTGGTTCTGTATTACCAAGTAGTGGTGACAATTATGCTGGTGTAGGATTAGAATTGGTAGGTGCGAGTGGTTCTTTAAAATTTAGAACTAATCCATCTATATTCGAAGTTGTTGCAGATGCTTTTTTTGTAGGTTCAACATCGACACAATTCATAAGTGGTTCTTCCGGTGCTATAGAAATTAGTTCTTCCAACTTCCATCTTACTCCTCAAGGAAATGTTACAATGAGTGGTATCATAACTGCAGAAGGTGGAAACATAGGAGACTTCAGAATAATAGGTGGACAGATAAGTGGTTCTAATATGACATTTAATGCACCTCGTTCACAATTGTTCAAAACCGACCAAGGGCCAGGTAGTGATACAGTCGCACAGTTTGATGAGAAAAGAGATGAATATTATATAGATTTTACACCTAGCGGAAGTGGTGATGCTGATGGTACAAACTATTATATTAAAATGGGACCAAGCTTTATGGTTGATAAAGATGGTATCCTCATAGCTAGTGGAGCAGAGTTCGTAGGTACAATAACAGCATCTGCAGGTTTGATTGGTGGATTCACAACAGACTCCCATTCATTCAGTAGTAATAACATTTTCATAAGTGGTTCACCATTACAAGGGAGTGTTGATGATTCTAAGCATATGTTTATCAGCACTTCAAACTTCAATGTCAAACAAAGTGGTGATATTACAGGTTCTAAAGTATTATTCACAGGTGGGAAGTTAGGTGGGTTTAATATTAACAATACATCAATAAGAGATGTAAACAACACAGTAGAATTGAGTAGTGCATTACCTGGTTTAAAAATAAAGGATAATGGTGGTACGGATAGAGTATTGGTAAAATCAGGTTCTTTATCCACAGTACAAGGTGGTACACAGTATATAGGTAATAAAAGTTTTGAAGAACAATTGGGTTCATTATCAGCTGGACGTAATTTTGTAGGTTCGATAAATAGTTGGTCTTTTTCCGAAGGTGGTAGTACAAATATAAGTTTAACAGATAGAAATGCTTTTGCTGATGATGATAAAGCAGTAAGCGGACGTGTAACGTTAGATGTTGTAGTTCCTGCAGGTTCTAGTAATTATTCATCAACTAATACTTATGAGATTAGACAAATAGTGACAGCTTCAATCGCGGCGGGTGACACACTTTCATTTAGTTCAGTCGCTCGTTTCAGTTCATCCTTTGGTGGTAGGGGTAAAGATAGAGCTTTACAACCACAATACTTTCGATTGGAGTATAGTGGTTCAGGCACAAATGGTTTTGTACCTTTTCTTCCACATCCAAATTTTACTGCATCTAATGGGTATGGAGAATATTTTTTAGGTAGTGGACAATATAATAGTTTCGGTGCATCAGCTGACCTACCATCGTCTGCAGAATTCATTAAAGTGGTTCTTACAGGCTCTATAAACGATGATACAGGTTTTACAATAGAAAAGCCATTGTTCATTGGGGATAAAGGAACTGTTAATTCTGATATAAGTGGAAGGAAGTTTACTAAACAGGTAGTTGGTAGTACTACAGCAGAACATCCTGAAACTGAAATAACTTTCGATAATTTTTCTTTAAGGAGTAATTCACGAAGAGTTGAGATGACTCAAGAAGGATTGTTGATTTATAATTCTGAAGATAGTTTTATCAAAATGACGGGTGCTGGGATAGAAATCAGAGGTGGTAGCGGTGTAGCAAACTTTGGAACCGCAATCAATAGAGAAGCATCAACTAATGACAGTCAGGTTGCTGGTACATTAGGTGCACCAGCATTACAGGCTTATCAATCCGATCCTGAAGATATCGGAACAACGGCCTCTGATGGTAATGTTGGTGAGTTTGCAAAAGGTAACCATGTTCATAGATTAACATTTTCAACTCTAAACTCTGTTCTTGCCGGACAAACTTTGACTGGCACAACATTTAATGGTTTATTCGGTTCTAATGCCCGAATAGCTATAAGTGGTTCTTTGGGTGCGAATGCTGATGTAATTCGAAGTTTAAATAGGGATACTATTAGTGGTTCATTGGGTGCAAATGCAGCTGTCATAAGAACACTTACCAGAACAGGCATAAGTGGTTCACTTGGTAGTAATGCGGCATTAATAAGAAGTTTAACAGCAGTAGGTATTTCAGGTTCATTATCTGCAAATGCAATTAGAGATTTAGGTGCTGGTATATTATCAGGTTCCGCAGGTTCAATGAGTAGTTTCAATATTACTGATGGCGTCACTACACAAATAATTGCGGATAACAACAATTTGACATTTACGGCAGGCGAGGGAATAGACGTAGCAGTAAGTGCCACAGATACAGTCACTTTTTCTGGTGAAGATGCAAGTACAAGTAATAAAGGTATAGCATCTTTTAGTTCTGATAATTTTAGTGTATCGAGCGGTGTTGTTACGATAAAAGATACTGGTGTTTCCAATGATGAACTAGCAAATAGTTCAGTCACCATTACGGCAGGTGATGGTTTGAAAACAGGTGGTAGTGTCACGCTGGGTTCTTCGGTGACGTTAGATGTCGATGTTAGTGACTTCGCAGGCACTGGTTTGAAAGACGAAGGATCCGAAAACCTAGGTATTGATTTTTCCGACAATACATTAAGAACAAATATAACTGGTTCTTCAACAATACTGTCTTCTTCTTTAGCAGGAAGAATTACAACGAATAAAACTAAATTGGACGGAATAGAATCAGGTGCCACAGCAGATCAAACGGCATCGGAGATTAGAACGCTTGTAGAGAGTGCTACCGATTCCAATGTGTTCACAGATGATGACCATAGTAAATTAGACGGCATAGAAGCGAGTGCTACAGCTGACCAAACAGCTTCTGAAATCAGAACTCTCGTAGAAAATGCATCTGATTCCAATGTGTTTACAGATGCAGATCATTCAAAGCTTAATGCAATAGAATCAGGTGCTACAGCTGACCAAACAGCATCTGATATCAGAGGTTTGGGTTTCTTTGATACTTCCAACGATGGTGCTTCTAGTGGATTAGATGCTGATTTATTAGACGGACAACACGGGAGTCATTATTTAGATTTTGGAAATTTTGTAATTGATAATGATGAAATACCGATTGCAAAACTAGCATCGGATAATGTTAATTTTGGTGGTGTTACTGTAACATTAGGTGGTTCAGATACGACACCTGCATTTGATTTATCAGATGCCACAAGCTTGCCGATAGTTGCTGGAACAAC
>CEUT01013005.1_pt1 | contig 13559 bp, 24 predicted proteins | sample 531401 | NCBI WGS metagenome assembly CEUT01 (sample SAMEA2622821, study PRJEB7988) | marine metagenome | biome: marine biome (ENVO:00000447); feature: surface water layer (ENVO:00002042); material: "saline water (ENVO:00002010), including plankton (ENVO:xxxxxxxx)" | depth 5 m | reverse complement strand
TTTTTTTACTCCTTAATATTATCTATTATACCATGCTCAATAGCTTCTTGAGCATCTAAGTATAGGTTTACTTTTGAATTTTCTTCCCAATAGTTCGCATCCTTACTACATGAGTTTGCTAGTAACTTATATAATTTAACTTGAAGTTTCTCTATATGTGCTGCTTCAGTCAAAATATCCTTACTAGTGCCACCTAATAATGTAGATAGTTCATGTACCATTACTATTGAATTTTTAGTAATAGATCTTTCTCCAGTTCCTGCAGCCAAAATAAAAGTCGCTGCTGACATAATAGGCCCTCTTCCAAGAGTATTAATTTTAACTGGTGCATGTTTAATTACATCGACTGCTGCAAGCATGCCATAAACATCTCCCCCATACGAAGTAATCTCTAGCGTAATTGGATCATCTTTTGTTTTGTGAGTACTTAAAGAAATTATTGCATTTATTCTAGATTGAACAAATCCTGCAGTGTAAATATCTATTTCATCTTCTAAATAAATGATTCTATTTGTAACATCAATACCATAATCAATTTGAGAAAGCTCAGTAGAGCTGCCTCCGTTTAATTTTAGTACCTTTTCTAAGTCTCGTCTATTATTTGTTCGTATCATTTTTATCATTTCCTATATCTAACTTGTGGCAAATTAGATTTAATTTTTTGTTAATGTTTTGTAAACTCCTAAAGTTATTAATCATAACTTCGTACATTACGGTATTTAAAGGTGAGTCTGTTGCTTCAATTAAGTCTATCATTGAGTATCTATTACCTTTACCATCATCAATTATCATAACAGCACTTTCTCCTTCCTTTAATGGTTTTACCCCATGTTTATTAATAAACTTATCAAACTTTTGTTTATCTTTTGTATCAGCAGAGGGTAATGTGTATGTCATTGGTACTGTACCTACACTAGTACTAATACTGCTGTAATAAGGGGATGTAGTAGGATCGCTGTAAACTGATAGATCGAGAGATCCCGGTAAAAACGAATTTAGGTCATATATGTCTATAATAGGATTAGTTTTCTTTTTCTTTTTAGCCATTTAATTTTCCCCCTTAATTTTTAATCTAAAGAAACGCCTTAATTAGACGTTTCATGTTTGTCTTCCAACCACTGAATGTAAGCATCTAGTCCTAAATGGATAGGTGCGTCAGGATCTACATATCTGGAATTAACGGTTTTGTTTGTATAAAAGAATTCTCTTTTAAGAGACTTTGTTTCTGTTATAACTTGATTACCGTTTGGTCCGACATGGCTTATGCCTGTTACATACGTTGGGTTGTAATATGATGCTTTATAGCCTTTGTTAAAAGCTCTTTCTTTTTGTTCCTGTGTTACTACTGGATTAAATAGTCCTCCAGGTTTAAACATATTAGTGAACCAATCGAAAGGTTTGGCACTAAGCATCGATATTAATATGATAGGTATTATTAGTTTTCTCATATTTACTCCTTCTTTAATATAAGTCTATTTTAATTGTTAGGCAAGTCTTCGAACTCTGCGTCCAGAATTGTCTCGAGGATCACCACCTTTCCCTGCCCCCTAACCATAAGAGGCTCAGGCCGACTCGGCGTGGTCCAAACTTGCTTTATATTTTTTACGTCTAAGTCAGGCCTGTCAGGGTACTCGGCAATAATTAAGTGGGCTTTATCTCTATAATGAAATATCCGCACACTTCCACCGTTTAGCTAAATACATCATTAAAGTAATGTTAAAACCACTTTTAGATCTTTTGGATAACTTATTTAAATACTTTAGAGTTTTAGCTTGACTGCAAGAGCCAAGTCTTAAACCATAAGATTCAATATCACCTTCCATAAAGTTTATTAACTTTACGTTATATCCTAAGTCTTTAGCTTTTTTGACTAACCCTTCATACCTATCTGGAGATTCATTTGGGGCATCTGCTATTACTAGCGAAACACCTTGCTCTAAACCTACCATAACTGACTCATGAAACTTTGTGTAATTTGTTTCTAACTCCGAAATAGTCGAGCTCTCCGGTAAACCGATAATTCTATAGTCAGAATATCTATACCCTAGTTGCTCAACATAGCCTTCGGCGGCTGTTGTCTTTCCTGATCCAGGAAGACCTGCTAATATGATGAATTCACTCATAACCTAATCTCCTTGTTAAAGTTCAATTAAATTAATTGTAGTATAAATATACTACAGTATTCTTATACCTATTTTTAAGGTAAAAAAAGAGGCAACACTAAAAAGTGGATTGCCTCTCTTTTAAGTAAAGGGTTAGACTTATCTAACTCTAAAACTTGAACCTCTGTAACGGCCACCTGAGTTAACAGCTGGCGTAAAGCCAATTCTTGGCCCACATTTGAAATAACCTGAAGATGCAACATATTTCCAATCATATGTCACATTCTGTCCTTTGCCATTCAAAGTGTGAAGGTGATAATTTTTATTGTTTATAATAGACATAAATCTTTTTCTATTCACAGCTGTCATTTTATTTAATTCTTTCTGTGTAACATTGATTCTAATCCACTTGCCTGTGATTGTTACATCAATGTTAGAAAAAGCTGCAGTTCTGTGTAATCTTTTTACCATCTTACCAGCTAATTCTGCTTGAACTTTATCTATAGTACCACGACCTTTATTTGTCGTTAGTGAAAAGTTTTTAGTTGTAGCTTTTGTTGTTGTCTTTTTCATAGTATCTTTGTTTTCCTTATTTGTTTTGATTAATCATGTCACGAACATTCAAGACTTTATGTGAGAATATCTGTGTACTAAGCACTTTAATTCCCATTGCTTGAAAAAACGTGATACTGTTTACCGCTAAAACATCCGTTAAAATATTGTTCCATAGTAGCATTATAATTAATGATACAAAAGATAAAATACCTGCCCCTGCTATTATTAGGGTTACGGCGCTTGTAGCATTACTTCTTTTTTTCATAAGTTTTCTTCCCGCTGTTTAGCTAATTTTAAACCCAACTTATTTAAGTATCCTACTTCATTCATTAAATCGGGCAGCATCTTTTTTAAGAACTTAATCATTTCATCGATTTCATTTACTTTATCAATGAGCTGATTAATCTTGGGAATTACTACTTCCGCTTTTTTCTCGTTTTCTGCTATCTTTTTTAGCTGCATTCTTTTTCTCCTGTTCTTCTGCCCAATCTAAGTATGCTTCAACTGTTGTTGAGGTGGGCTCATTTGTACTTTCTATAACTTTGGGGTAAAATTTTAATTTTTCATTACGTTTAACGCAACGTGATATAAACATTGCAGCACGATGAGTAGGGTAAATCCCGTACATATAGCACTCTCCATCTCCTTTATAGAAATTTCCGGTGTACCTAACTACTGCGTAGTTAACGTTCTTTTTGGTTGGGTTAGCTTTATTTTCAGCCATTGTAAAACTCCTTAAATTGTTAATAAAAAAACATCTTTCATTATTCTTATACCAACAAATAAGAAGAAATTACAAAAATAAAAAGTGGTTTAAGAGTTTGCTAACTCACATTCTAAATGGTTTGTGCCAGTGCCCATGTATAAATTATAGACGTCCCAAGTGTTTTCTCCACAATATTCACAAATTCATTGTGTTTTATCATTGCTAAAATTTACTTGTTGTTGGGATCTGCTTGGTTTGTTTATTTCTTGAAGTATGTCTTCTGCTATTTTTTCCCTAGCTGCAGAAGATTCTAGGTTTGGTTGACTACTGGAATAGCTATCCAGTACTTTTAGTATTGCCTCTTTCATAATGGTCTATCTCGTTTTTAACTTTTGACATAACTTGTATAAAACCGTTTTGTCTTAAAGAAGAAGAAAAATGTTTAGTTCCTACCCTTTCCATAAACTTCATTGCATCTATGTTTTTAACTTCTTCTATATTTTTTCCTGATACATGTAGTTGTAATAAGTATAAAAGACCCTTCATAAATAAAGAGTCGGAACTAACTTTAATTTTAACTACATTGTCTTTGATATAGGTTTTGACATATGTATTTGATAAACACCCAAATATCTTAGTGGTATCGTCTTTTAAATTCTCCTCTAGTAAATCGGCATCTTTAGAGATGTCTAACAAATACATTAGTCTGTGTTGTCCTTCTAAACTTGCTAAAAAAGTTATATATGTTTTTAGTTTTTTATCTGTTTCCATATATACTTTGTCTTCCGGTACTCTTACCTATTCCCCTTTTTTTCTTTCTTGCAATTTGAGCTGGGGTCCTACCATATTTTTTTAGCTCATCATTCTTTTTTCTTCTAGCTTGCTTTCTAGCTTTTGCGTTTCTGTTTGGCATTTTATAATTTCACTCCTAACCCGACTTTAAATTGAAAGTCTTCGCTTTTGTTATAATATTCATGTTTGTAAAGACCGAATATATTTACTTTATCTGTTAACCATTTTTTAATTTCTGATTGTACATTAAAAATATGGTCGTCTGAAATGTTTGATTTAGTTGACACACTTAATGTGTACGTTACATCTGGATTACCTTCTAAATCTTTTATATCAGCTTTAGTTGCTATTGCTAAATTTAGCAACGGTGAAACCTCTCCGTCTAATTCTTTGAATGATACTCCAGCTTTGAAGTATCCTATAGTAGCTCCAATGTTACCTGTAGTATAGCTTATATCTTTAGATTCTTTATTAACGTAATCTAATCCATAGTATAGATAGCCAAGTACTTGATGTTGTATGTGAACTACGTCATCAATATATTGCTGCCCTAGCTCTCTTTCCCAATCACGTTTTAAACTATACTTAAATTTGCCTTCAGAATCTGAAAACTTAAGTGATAGTTCATAGTCTAGTGGTTTAGTTTCATCATTAGGGGTCCGAACACTAAGTGATGTTCCCCATTCACTTGAAAATCCTAAACTTATTAATAATAGTAATATAACTTTTTTCATATTAATCTCCGTTAGTCTAATTCAATCCACTCATCATAAGGTACTACATTAGGCGAGTGTCTTTGTTTAAATTTTGGTGAATATATTGTAACTCCATTTGGCTGATTTTTATCTAAGTAAGCACACCAAAATGCAAACGTAGAATTAACTACTATGTGGTTATCACAAGCAGAACATGCAGCCATTTGTTCTCCAGGGTTTCCTGATACAGGCATAAAAGTTCTATTAGGGAATCTATCTTCTAACTGCTTTATACCTTTTTTAAGATCATTGCTAGTGACGATGAAAACATAATCTTCTGGGAAGTACTCTATTGCCCTAACAACCCAATCAAAACTTTCTAGATCATCTACTACAGTTTCTTTGTCAACGATATCACTAGGTATGCTTTCATCAATATACCTCATATTTAATGACACGGTTGTTTTTGTGTTTAAAGTTTTTTGTATATTTTCACAAGCCTTTTTCATAAAAGTTTCTGAAAAGGTAAGGAAGTATAAAACTGATTCTCTTTGTTTATGCCAATATTCTTTATTAAAAAAGTATCCTTGTATTTGTGTACCAACTCCAACATCTATAGGATCGTAAACTCCCTCTCTTCCTGTATCTACTCTATAAGACCATTTGTCCTGGACTCTATTAGCGTTATAATTACTTGGAACGGTATTATCTGAATTGTGAAAATATGGTAGTCTAGGGAACATATTAGGCCAGTTGTAGGCTTTTCCATATAATTTTACTGAATCAGGGACAGCGAAAGGTCTAAACATTGGGTTAGTTTCACACCACTGCTTATGTCTTTCTAACCACTGCTGAGTAGTAGAATTAAAATGACTCCAGTAACCTACTATAAAAGGTATACTATTTTTTTCAGCATGTGCAATTAAGGTAGCAACTTGAAACAAATTGTTTCCAAAAGCACCTGAAAATATAAGAGATATAAAACAGTCTTTATTAAAATCGTTTAAAATCATTTTTTAAATTCCTTTGAGTTTTCCTTTTAGTAAGGTTTTTCTAGCATTAATACATCTGTGGCAGCTGCAATCCGAGTTATCAAAAAAGCAAGGTTTAATACCGTGCCATATAGCCGCCTCTATTCCATACTTCTGTATAGCATCGTCATCAAATATAGGTTCTGCTAAATCATTCCAGTCTTCTATCTGATATCCAGCATAGGAGATAATAAAAGACATTAAAGTATCTAAGTATCTTATAGATTTATCATTATCTACATAAAACGAGTAGTTAAAAATATGTTTTAAATTTTGTATATCTAAGTTGTCTAAAATATTTTTTAAAACACTTCGTTTATAAATTCCTAATCCTTTGACGGCGTTTTCTTTAGTGTTTTTTGGTAACCATTTTTTAACTGCTTCTTCATACCCGTAATTAGGTCTTACATCTTCGTTAACATTTGTTAGACCAGCGTGCGCCTCAAAATTAGGTATTGGTCTAAGTTTTTTTCTCACAAACATATCTCTTTCTAAAAAAACTATCCACTCTGTATTTAAAGTGTTAGCTGCTTCTTTAAAAAACTTTATAAAGCAGTCTAGATCTGATTCATTTTCTAAGCGAACATAATATTCCCCACCCTCGTAATCATACCACTCTTCATAGTAATTAATAGATGAGGTCTTACTAAAAAACTCTTCTTTATTTTTAGGTATTCTTATAAAATTATGAGGGCTTTGTTTATGTATAATGTTATATTTTTCACAAACATCTTTTAGTTCATTGTTACTGTTTTCCCATAATAAAATGGGTGCTTTTGGGTAGTGCTTTCGTACTGCTTTAGCCCAATGCTCACAATAGTCAGGTAAACCGTACCCTATACTAAAAAACCCTACATCCTCCATTACATTCTCCAAGGCAACATTGTTACACCAATCATATTGAGTAAGTACTCTATTACAATTACACCTATTAAGCCACCTACTAATTGCCAAGCCCACCATTTCCAACCTTCTAAATTATCTGCCCATTGAGCAGACTTAGAGTTCCTGGCTTTATCATATAGCCCACTCTTCTCTCCGATTCTACTGGCCCAATAGTTTGGGTCTACGGCATTTTTAATTCCTTTTAATATTTTTATTATCATTTTAAAGCCTATTTACTAAAGTATTGTTCTTTATTTAGTTTACTTAATCTTTCTTTTGTTTTTAATTGCGGATAATTTTCCTCTAGCCATTGAACTGACTGTGAAAATGATGTCCCTAGTATTTCACTAACTAGTGTTATCACATCAAGTATATTCAATATACCGTCTTGGTTCATATCTGCAGTTAATGATTCTTCTTCTGTTGGTGTCTGTCCTAAAACAAAATTTATAACTGTTATCACATCTGTAATATTTATCTCACCATCAAAATTAACATCTCCATATAAGTCTACTTCAAAATCTTCTTCTGGTTCTCCAATGTAATCAAAAAACCACTGTTTTTTTGTGTGAATTCTGCTATATACTCCAGGGTATCCAGCTTCTGCACATCCATAGCCCCAACTTACAATCCCTATAAGTTCATATTCTCCATCTGAATTTGTCATAATCAAAGGCCCACCGGAGTCACCCTGACAACTGTCTTCACCGCCGTTAGAATCTCCAGCACAGATCATGTTGTTTGTTATTGAATTGTTAGAATAGTTACCGCAAGAATCATCTATAGGAACATCGACCTCTAGTAAGATGGATGAACTGCTCCCACCTGAGGAAGTAGCTCCCCAACCCATGGTAGTTGACATGGTTGGTTCTTGATCATGTGCTACCTCTGTTATAAGCTGTATAGGCTCAAAGTTTGTGATAGGTGACGACAATCTTAAAAGAGCGTAGTCATTGTTTAGTGAGTTGTTGCTGTATTGAGGGTGCACTATAATTTCTGATACGTTTCTCGTTTGGCTTCCATTTGTTCCGTTTACATTATGTAATCCAATAACCACTTCTATGTTATTTGGTGACTCTCCTTGTACACAGTGAGCTGCGGTTATAACCCAATCCTCTCTTACAAGAGATCCTCCACAAAAGTGTCCACCCCACCATCCGTCATATTGGAGTGAAACCATAAATGGATATTTACAGTCGGGGCATGCTGGATTAACTGGATATCCCCCGACTATCATCGGTTGCGGCAATTCTCCAGGCAGCATACTGGGCGGTGCTTCCGTTGACATCGTTCTAAAAGTTTCTGTGTCAGCCATCGGGTTATTTTCACAACTATTCATTACGAGCAAAATTATAAGCCCGATACAAAGAAGTTTTATAAGCCGTGTAATTAATTTCATATTTAGCATAGTACTATCCTCCTGTCATTAAATCGTGTTTTCTTTTACATGCTTTATAATTAGCCATAAACATAAGGCTATAATACAATAAAGGGTTTGCATAATAAACCCATTATATAAATATCCTGCTAAGGTGAGGATCCCCACAACAATAAAAAGTGGTTTTATTTTCATTACATTAATACTGCGGTTAAGTTGTCTCCTGCTTGGTCTGTCCTTTCATCTAAAATAAAGTAGCCTTTTTCTTGCAATAATTTTTTAATTGCTCCGCTTTCTCCATACATATCCTCATGTATAGTTTCACAGTTTACTATGAAAGGCTTTACCTTCCAAGAATAATTATTTAATATTACATAGTCATGTCCTTCTGTGTCTACTTTCAAAAGGTCTATCTTTTTAACTTTGTGTTTATCTATTAGATCATCTAAAGTATAGCACGGAACTTTAGCTGTTCTTTCCCATGTTTTCCACTGAGGATTACTAATAAAGTGGTTGTTGTTTGGGTTAATATTTCCAACTCCTCTAACCCACTCTCCTTTACTCTCATCAGTGTCGTAATACCTAATTTCAGTTGTTCCTGTATAATCAGTAATTGCACAATTTTCATATATTAGACCTTCTACTCTAGGAATATTATTTAAAAGCTCTGCAACAGGTTCTATTAAGATACCCTGCCATCCCTGTTCTCCAAGGGGAGCTAAAGTTCGAAAATCGCAACTACCGATTTCAATAAAAAATTTAGCCATGATAACATATCTCCTGATTATTTATTTATTCTTTAAAGTTTCTTTCCAATGTTTCGATGTTTTCTTCTGCTTCAGCTAGACCATTTGTCCATTTTTTAACTTCAGCTAAAAGGTCAGTGTGTTCACCAATACCTACTGAATTTTCAAATAAGATTTCTAAATGAGCTAAGCACTCTGATTTCTGTGCTTTATAGTGGTCTATAGCTGCTTTAAGTAATTTATTCATCATTATTCCTCACTAATCCTAAACCTAAACTTCTTGTCCATTTAGGTATCCATTTTTCTAAGTTACCTTGTGGCTCCCAACCTAAAACTTTTTTAGCTTTAGTATTATCCACAAGTGTTTCTTTAGGTTCAATAACTGGATCTACTGTTATTCTATTGCCTCCAATCAAATCTGCAATTTCATTAACAGAAAAATTATCTCCATTACCTATATTAAATATATCTCCATTTAACTCTAAAGGGTAGTCTGAGCATTTTATATTTGCATCTACCACATCGCCTACATAAACAAAATCTCTTTTTTGTTTACCATCACCTCTTATAGTCATTGGTTTTCCTAATTTCTTTTGTTGTGCAAAAACTCCCATAACTAAACAATAATCGCCTTCAGTGGGTTGGCGCTCTCCATATACATTAAAGTATCTTAGTGAAGCAGTTTCTAAATTATATAACTCACTGTATAACTTGCAATACTGCTCACCAATTAGCTTATGAACCGCATAAGGGCTCATAGGATTTAGTTTGCAATTTTCTGTTGTAGGTAATTCTTTTGCATCTCCATATACTGATGAAGATGAACTAAAAATAAATCTCTTTACATTTCCTTTTCTTGAAGCTTCCAGCATGTTTACTAGACCATTTACATTTTTATCATGATATAGTGCTGGATTTTCTATTGAAGGCTGTACTCTTGCTAAGCAAGCCATATGAAAAACAACGTCGATACCACCTAAAATATTTTGCACCGTTTCGCTTTCCATCATCTCTTTATTAGAAACATCTATATCTAAATATTTTGCATTAGGGTTTTTATTTTCTCTTGATCCTGTTGAAAAATCATCAAAAACAATTACAAAATTATTTGAAGATACTAGCTTATCAACTAAGTTGCTTCCAATAAATCCTGCTCCACCTGTTACTAAATACCTCATTATTCTTCTCCTCTATAAGTTCTCAAACGTGTAAAGTCTTGTCCTTTAATTAAAGTTTTTAAACCCTGATTAAACCTTCTTTTAGGGTACCAATTTAATTCATTATATATTTTATCTATATTCATAGCATACCTAAAGTCATGTCCAAGCCTATCTTCTACATACTCAATTTGAGTGTATCCCTTATTTAAATTATATAGGATTGTTTTTACAATGTCAATGTTACGCTGTTCCTCTTCTCCTCCAATATTAAATATTTCTCCTTCAAGGCCCTCTGCCCAAAGTAAAGCGTCTAAAGCTTCAACATGGTCCTCTACATGAATCCAGTCTCTGATATTTTGTCCATCACCGTATACAGGTAGTTTATCATTTTCTTTTGCTTTCTCGATCATTAAAGGGATTAGTTTTTCAGGATATTGGTTATCTCCATAGTTATTTGAGCACCTTGAGATTATAATAGGATAGTTATATGTTTCATAAAAACTTCTGCATAGCATGTCAGCTGCAGCTTTGCTGGCTGCATAAGGGCTATTAGGTGCCAATGGCGTATCTTCTGTGAAAGCTTCTTCTCCTTCTTTTAAAGATCCATACACTTCATCAGTTGATACCTGTAAAAATTTTTTAATTGGAAATTTATGGAACATTTTTAGTAAATTGTGCGTACCATTAATATTAGTATAAATAAACTCGTCAGAGTTTTCTATACTATTATCTACATGAGATTCTGCAGCAAAATTAACGATTATATCGATAGAGTAATCATTGCATATACTTTCTACTAATGATTTATCACAGATATCCCCTTTAATAAAAGTGTAGTTATGGTGGTTATTATACCTTCCTAAGTTTTCGTTATTGCCTGCATAAGTTAGCTTATCTAAATTTATAATCTTTAAATGATCATAACATCTTAAAATAAGTTTGATGTATGCAGAGCCTATAAATCCAGAACCTCCTGTTACCAATATATTTTGCTGATTATGCATCTCCATCCTCCTTTAAAATATCAGGGTTTTGTTTCATTGTTTGGATAGTAATAAGATTTTTTAGGTGTGTAGTGGACCACCCGTGTGATCTAGTTGTGTAAATAATTTTTGGTGGTAAGTCATCTCCAGTAAAAGGTTTACCTAAATAATCCTCTCCTAGTATCCTAATATCAGGTTTAAATAATTTTATCAAATCATAAAGCTCTTCTTCTGTTTGATACATATATACTTCGTCAATATATTTAATAGCCATTAATGCTTTATATCTATCGTACTCTGGTATAACTGGCTTGTACTTACTAAATCTAGATTGTGAAGGGTCTCTTTGTAAAAACACTAAGAATCTATCACAATGTCTTTTAGCTTCTTCAAATGTTATAATATAACCTGGATGCAGTAGATCAAAATTACCAGCAACCATTCCTACTATTTCTCTCATTATAAATCCTCCAAAGTTTGTTTAGTGCTTTCCCAATTTTTTGTTTGGTACACTTGGCGAAAATCTTTTTCCTCCATTAACTTTGCTAATGGGTAATCATTTCCACCTTCTTCTGTCCTGTCCCCTATAAAGATGTATTTTTCTGGACAATATTTTTCTTCAATATCTTCTATATGTTCTAGTACTTGTGACTTGTCCATTCCTTTTGGGTATATGTCTATTGATATCTGTCCACCAATTACGGCCTCTAACTCAGGAAATCTGCCATTTATTAAATTAACAATTTCCTCTCTTTCTTTATTTTCATTGTCCCATTTAAAATAATTTTCTCTTTCCATAACTGAGCAGTCCCTGCCCACAACGCTGAAATTAAGCATACACCCTCTATCTTCTATATGATTACCTGCTCTGTGGTGGTAGTCACTTTTTTCAAGAAAGGCATTTAAGTAATTTAATAAAAGTTTAGGAGGTGTAAACTTATAGTCATACTGAATCTGATTTTTAAGGTAAAACTGATTTCCACAACATGTAAAAATGCCGGCAGCTTTTTCTTCTAAGCCGTCCAGCTGTTCTTGCATCTTTGGTAAATCAGATCCTGTCACTAGATAAAATGTGTTATTATCAGCCCACTCACTAAAAAACTCTTTAAACTCTTTTGTAGCTTTTCTTCTTGATGGTGTCAATGTACCATCTACATCAAATATAAATATTTTTCTTTTATTCTTTTTCACGTTACTCCCAAATATTTTTTCGTAATTATTAGCGTATGTTTGATTCCATCCGCCTCTCCATTTATCGCCCTTTCCATTTTGACTCATTATAATCTCCTATTTATTTGGATTATATTTTCCATCTTGTGTGTCAAAAAAGAAAACTTGAAAGAGCCTTCCGCTTTCTGCGCACTGCCCAAAATAGTCTTGGCTCATATGATATAATTCTTGTCTATATAAAACTAGTCTGTTGTAAACATTGCCTATAGAGGTAACCAACTCCCACTTAGTTAAGTCATTGCCGTCATTATCTAAGTGATCTGATATTTCTTTTTTATTTTCATATTCACTGTTTGGAAAACTTGCTCGATCCCATAAAGGAGTTGTAGATATTCCTGTCTCTTTGTGTCTATACAGCCCTGTTCCTGATGAAACTGGAGCATGAGGTGTTAAGTAGCAAACGCCTGCCCAACCTTCCCCGTCACTGTGAATCCAAGATTTGTCATGGCACGTAGTATACTGAAATGAGCCTGATGAACCAGTAGACCTTAAAATTTCTCCAGAAGAATGCCTAATAGCATTAGCTATTGTACCAAAAACGGAATCACTTAATTCAATATTTTTAGTTCTCATTCCTGGGTAATTTCCTTCTCTATTAAAATCCAAAGAGAGGGCATACTCCCTCTCTAAATCTGGATCTTTATAAAAATTATCTATTATGATAGTACTTGTATGCATTTACTTTTTACTTATGGTTGCAAATGCAGGAGTACCTTCTCCAACATATGCGCCTAGTATATTATAATAAAAGTGCTCTTCAGCTTCGTCTCTATCCATATCTTTCATTAAAATTTCCAAGACTTTTTCTTTATCATAAAGTATTATTGTTTCAGAATCTCCGAAACGCTCTACAGTTCCTATAATTGCAGAATCAAAACCATCTGCTTTCATAGTTTTTTCTGTTGGATTTATATCATATTCAAATGTTGCCATTTAACCTCCTATTTACAAATAGTGTGTATTAATTTGCTACAAACTTGGTATGGGTCACAATTTGCCGCAGGTCTTCTATCTTCTAAATAACCGCAACCTGCATCAGATACATGTGCTGGAACTCTTATTGATGCTCCTCTGTCACTTATTCCCCATTTAAATTCTTCTATACTACAAGTTTCATGGTCTCCAGTTAATCTTTGTTCATTATCTGCGCCATACATTTCAATGTGGTCATCATGGTGTAAGCTTAGTTTTTTAATTGCTGCATGTATTTCTACATCACCATTTTCTTCTCTCATTGCTTTAGTGCTAAAATTAGTATGAGCTCCTGCACCATTCCAATCACCTTTTACAGGTTTC
>CEUT01017062.1_pt1 | contig 13597 bp, 18 predicted proteins | sample 531401 | NCBI WGS metagenome assembly CEUT01 (sample SAMEA2622821, study PRJEB7988) | marine metagenome | biome: marine biome (ENVO:00000447); feature: surface water layer (ENVO:00002042); material: "saline water (ENVO:00002010), including plankton (ENVO:xxxxxxxx)" | depth 5 m | reverse complement strand
TTGGTTAGCAAGCTTGTTAATAAACTCATGCTCTGCTAACTTTATACCAGATTGGTAGGCTTTCATATAAGGTGACATTATGGATACTCCTGTAAATAAACACTATAGAATGAGGTTAGAAGGTGCTAAGCTACTTGCAGCTATGAGCCCTTGCCCTAGAGGTAAAGTGGGTGCGGTTATATTTCATCCGCATACATACGTAATTATAGCTGATGGTTACAATGGACCACCGAGGAAAGGTGGGAACTTATGTGGCGGTAAGGAATGCGAGCGTAAGTGCCCTAGTGGTACACAAATACAGATAGGATGTCACCATGCTGAGATGAATGCTATTTGCAATGCTGCACGCCAAGGAGCTAGTACCTTAGATATGGCTATTGCTATTACCTGTGAACCTTGTCTTATGTGCGCTAAGCTACTACACCATGCAGGGATAACTATGGTTATCTATGAGAGTAATAATTATTCAAGAGATGGTATTAAGTATCTAAAAAATAATGGTATTGGGTGCTTAGAGGTTAGAGAGTAGAATCTACTAAAAACTTTCGTATTGGTTTATCTTTAAATAGTTTAGCATTACTCCTCTTACCAAGTGCCTTACGCAAACTCTTAAACCCAGGTATACTGTCAAGCATTTTTTGATTTCTAATCATTCTATCATAACCGGAAGCAAAATTGGCTATTCCATCTACTACTTTTCCCGTTCCTTGATATGCGCCAACCGCCCCAGCTCCAATGCCGGCTGCTGATAAGTAGTTAGCCAAAGCTAGCATCTCAGGGGAGGCGTTTTGCATATCCATTAAGCTATTTACTATGAATTTCATACTTGGAACGCCTCCCGCAGCCGCAACCCCTGCAGCAGGCAACCGTATCATTTCCTTAATAGTATCTTTAGCTAGTCCGGCTTCTTTAATTTGCCCTAGAGCTAGGTCTACTCCTTGGTTATAGTAAGAGTTGTATATTTCTTCTTGTGCTTGTTTGGTTAGCATGGTTACCTCTTCATCTTCTTAATAAGTTTTTGAATGCCTGCATCAGCTAAGTCTACTGCTTTTCCCGTTCCTTTGTAAGCACCTATAGCTCCGGCTCCTGTGCCGGCGGCTGTTAAGTAGTTAGCTAAGACGTTTAAGGGTATAGAGTCAGAGTCAGCTAAGCTATTTACAACATCCGTAGGAAGAGCCTTATTAGCTAACACCCCTCCAACCGTTAAAGCAGGTAATTGTAGTATTTTCTTAATTACCTCTTTAGTTTTACCTGCTACTTTAACTTGTCCTAGAGCTAGTTCTACTCCTTGACTATAATAGGCGTTGTATACTTCTTCTTGTGCTTGTTTTGTTAACATGGTTAATTTCCTTTCTTGGGTGTCAGCCTTAACCGTAAATAGGGTCTACGCCTCTATCTCTAAAGAATTTCTTCACTTCTCTTGGATTATCAAAGCCTGGGAAACCTTCTGGTTGATATCCAGGTTCAAACCGCCGAGGATCTAGCTTGACAGACTCCCTACCTCTAAACAGGTCGCTTGGATGTAAGTTATCTTTGGTACGAGGAGATCCTTCGAATAGGTCAGTTACCATCTTCTCAGATCCTCCACTAAGATCATCAAGCCTGCCAGCATTATAGTTGGTGTAGAAACTTTCCGGGGGCATTCTTCTTAGTTGCTCATCTAGAGGCATTGCTCTACCTCTGGATAAGAGCCCTGCACTTGCAAACTCACCGTAAGGATCATTGTACGTAATAGAACGAGGGTCTAGGCCTAGGTTAAATCTACGTAGAAGTTCATCTTTGTCTAAAGTGTTAAACCGCTGCATAGCAAGATCCATTTCAGAAGGTACTAATCCTTGTCTTAATAACTCCTGGTAGCGAGCTCTAACTGCTGCGTTCCTAGCGCTAGGCATTTGACCTAGTGCAAAATTAGGAGCGGCCTTAGCATAAACATCGTCAGCTAATCCAGCTGCCCCTCCTATAACTTTTCTAGCCCTGGCTATTTCGTCTGCATTGTTAGCCGCAGCTCCAGAGATACTTCTAACAGCCTTACCTATCCTGCTTGATAAGTTTTTGGCTAAGCTCTCGGCAGCTTCTCTTCCTAGTGCAGACATGCCTACTTTTTCAAAGGCTCTTTCAACTCCTTCTTTAAAGAAGGACATATAAAGATCTTCTTGTGCTTGTTTGGTTAGCATAATTAACTCTCTTTTTTATTAATATGGTCTTGGTCTAGCCATAGAAGCCATCAGGGCTATTCTTTCATCATCATCTAAGTGACCTTCATTAGAAGCGGCGTGACTTCTTGTTTCTGGATTACTTACTATTTCATCATGAAGTTCTAGGTCTTCTGGTCGGCTATCGCTTTTTAAAAATTGGTACATGTCTGCAACATCCCATAGGTTGTAATCTGTAGTAGCCGCCAAGGCATCTGCTTCTACTTCGTCAGCATCAAATCTTTGATGCGCAAACTCATGTGCTGCAATTATAGGGTTCAAGTAAGGCGTATTTCTACGACGAGGATCCGGGTTAAATCTCTGGTATAGGTCCACAGTATTTTCTAACCTAGGATTAAACTCCATAGCTTCAGGTATGTCAGTGAACCTTGTGTAAGAAGGGCGTGATTTTACTAAGGTACCCGGACCGTAGGTCCTGCGATTATTCATTATATAGTAAGGATCCGTGTTTACTATACCATCCTCAGGATACAATCCGGTTCCTTTGTAGTATTGATATGGAGAGTGATCAGCTCCAGAAGCATCTGAAGAACTGTTTAGCAACCCTGCTTGGTTATGCCCAGGAGCAGTGACTCTTATTTTACCGAAAGGGCTTCTCGTGGAGAACCTAGGTGACTTAGGGTATCTATCGTAATCTTTATAAGCAGTCGCAATTTCTCTTTTTTCCGGTACTACACCTATCTCAGATCCTTTCCTTTTATAGCGTCTAGATACTTCAGCTTTGCTGGGTAACTCATTCCTAAAAGAAAGAGGAGTTTCTTCTCCTGGACTACCTGTATGCATAAAATCCATAACCTTGTTTATATCCCTTTGATAGGGAGTTTCTTTTAGTACCTTCTTAGACTCTCTGTCCCTATGCTTCCTTAAATTTTTTCTCTCTCTTTGCTTAATTTTACTAGTTTCCCTATCTATTCTTAGACGAGACATATCAGGTACAACAGCTTCTTTAATAAGTTCCGAAGCATCTTGTACACCTTTGTTATAAAAGTAGTTAGCTACTTTTATTTGAAGTTCCTTGTCCTGCATAGTAGTTCCTCTAGTTATTGGGTCTAAAAATACTAGGGATTAATGCTTCTAAATAAGATTCATTCATATCAGGATCTGAGTCTAGATCTACAGTGCTAGCATTAGCAGCTTGGTTATGTTGTTTAATCAACTCTACTAATACAGAGGCTTGCTCGGGGCTTAGTGCTTCTAATTGCCTACTCAGTACCTCTTGCGCTCTAACTTTTTCATCCTCGGAAGAGCTGGGATTTTCTAACGTATCGTAAGAGCTTAAGAAGTTACCCATAAGATCCTCTACGTTACCTCCTACTATAAACTCATCCTGAACTACAGGCATAGGTAAATTGTTTCGAATATCAGCAAAAGTATCTAAGAACTCTTGAGGTGCTGGGCCTCTAGGCTGCTCGGCTGATTGTTGTCCTACTGTTCTTAGTACCTCTAGGGCTCCCTGTCCTCTATTAAGCTCGTCTGGATCCCTGGATTGAAGGTCCTGTAGTATCTTAAACTCAAGGCTGCTAGGATCTTCTGCTTCTGGATAGAGCGCACTCAAAGCCTTACTGGCTTCGGGATTTTGCATCACTTGCTCAAAAGCAGATCGAGAGACTCCTTCCCTAGAAGAAGGGGCATCAAGTAAGGTCCCGATAGGGTTACCTGGCTCTAGGCTATTAATAAACTCTTCTCCAGCACTACTAAGGCCCTCTCTTGTATTACGTAAGAATCTTCTTGGATCAGTGAATACATTTCCTACAGTTCTCATAGCGTCTCTGTAAGGTGTATCCATGGCTATATCTTCAAGGCCTAGACGGTTTCCTCTAACTCCGTAGTAGTTTCTAAGGTTGTCTAAGGCTTCTTGTCGGTAGGCTTCTTGAGCCTGTGCTTGTGGAGATCCCGCTTCAATAGTAGGCCTATTAAACCCGTAAGCAGCCATTTGGTCAGCTAACTGGTCTTGGATATACTGAGCTCTATTAGCTTCAAAGTCTCCTGGAGCATACTGATCAGCGAAATCCTCGCCCATTCTATTTAAATAGTCTCTATCTCTAGTAGAGAAGTACAACTCTCTATTAATATCCTCAAGATTTTTTCTTCCTACCAGATCTCTCACTAAATCAAAGTTATTAGCTGCACTGCTAACTAGTCCTTGAGCACCTCGTGTGATAGGTCTAAGTAGTCTAGTACCCAGTCTGTCTGCACCTGTAGCTAAGTTGTCATAGGTTCTTCGTAAGTAGTTTCCTATGCCACTAGGAGTAGTCTGAGCTAAAGCCGTAGAAGCTTGATCGTACTTTCTACCTAAGTAATCCCCAAAATCTTGATTTTCTGTGTAAGTCTGATTAGGTGTTCCTCTTTCAGTAGTTCCTGTACTAACATTTCTTTGCTGCTCTAAAAATCTTTGCATACCTGGGGATACTGCAGGGCTATCTACATTAATTTGCATCTCTGGAGGCATATTTCCAGCTGCTATAGCTTTATCTAATTCAGAGCCTCTCAGACCTGATAGACTATCAAACGTTCCTCTTAATACATCATCTTTAGTAGGAAGCCTGTTGGATGAGTTTTGTGTTCTACCTCCTGCTCTAGTACCCCCTACCCTGCCTTGAGCTCTAGTGGAACTACTATCAATTAATTGATCTGCGTAGGAATTTAGTTCAGCATCAGAAGGTACTGAGGTACCTAAACTAGCCCCTGCTATTCTATTCGCATTAGTCCTGTTAGCTGCTCGAACTCCTTGTCTACCACTAAAGGGGTTGCTCCCAGCTCCAGCGGTAGCTCCTGCGGAGGTTGTGTTAGTGTAAGGATCATCTTCTAATTCATACTTATCATCAAACATTGTTAAAGCCTGATTGCTATCTTTATCCTGCCGTCTCATATCCCGCAAACTAGCAAGGTAAGCATTTTGAGCTGCAGTCGCTCTTTCCTGAGCTACCCTATCAGCCTCTCTAGCTGCAGTTGCTTCTTGCCGAGCTTGCTGTAGTTGCTCTTGAAAGATTTCTGGATCATCCTCAAAATCGTAAGGCTGGTTAAATGCATCTAAGGCCTCGGATTCTTCTCCTAATTCTCTAGATCTTCTTCTTAGAAAATCTTGTAGTTCCTTTTGAGCTGCAGTTGCTCTTCCCTGAGCTACTCTATCAGCCTCTCTAGCTTCAGCTGCTTCTTGCCTTATTAATCTAGCTTCTTGTTCTTTTTGTTTTCGTAGATTTCTTCGTTCCGCAGATGCCCTGGCTAGTAGGTCTAACTCAGGCGTAGGTTCTCTAGGGATGCTATGTGTAAGATCATATTCTCTTAAAAATCGATCTGATACCTCATCTAAGTCTCTAGTTGCAGCTCCTATAGAATCCTCAAGGTCCAAGGCTTCTTGGCTTCTTAGCTCAGGATCGTTCGCAAATAATCTACTTCTTCGAGCATCTAGATCTTGGATTCTTCGAGTTAAAGCATCATACCTTTCGGGAGTAAATCTACTATCTCGGCCCTTACCAAACGTGGGTAGGGCAAATTGTGCACCTCTGCCTGGCCCAATAGTCATCATGTCTGCTGGTAGAGGGTCAGTCTCAAAAGACATTGGATCAACTATTCTACCTTCCCCAACAGACATGATGTCTCTCGGTAGAGGGTTAGTCTCAAAAGACATTGGAGCAACTCTTCTTCTCTCAATGGATCTACGTACTTGAGGTTCTAGTCTATTAGATGGTCTACCTTTTACAGCAGGCCTTACGATCATATTACTATTACGAGATATACGCTGCCTAGGAGTAGGTGGTTCTACATTTCTACCAGACATCCCGCCTTCAGGAAAATCTCTATTTGCCTTAGAAACTCTGTTTATAGTATTTCTTAAACCTTCAAGCTCGTACCTACTGGTATTAGGATCATCTAAAGCTGCGCTGTACTCATCTTCAAGTTCACTTAAGCTAGGTTGGACCGGGCTTGGTATGGCCATTCTACGGCGTTGGTCCGGGGTATACCTACCAATAGTTTGACTCTGCCTTCTTGGTTTAGGGGCTTGTTCAGTTTTTCTTAGATCTATAGCGCTGCTTGCTTCTGGGTAGAGCCTCCTAACTTCTTTTAAATCCTCTGCTGTAAGACTAGAGTCTTCTAAAGCCATATCTAATTGACTAGGTGCTTGTTCACTAGATGCTTGTTCACTAGGTGCGAGTACACTAGGCTGACTTACAGGAGGTTCTTCACCTTTATAACTATCTTCAAAGCTCCTATAGACTCTTGTATTCTCATCAGCTTGCTTAACACGTAAGGAGCTTAGTGCTTTTCTAAATGGGCTTGCACTACTAGTCTTTGAGAGCTGGTATTTCGATTCTTCTGCTTTTCTAAGCATTTGTTTTTCCTTGTTTTCTACTAATTTCTGTAACATCTTTAACTGCTTATACTTAGCTTCATGAGCAGCTAGAAAAGGATTGCTTGAAACATAAGGAACTAGTTCCTCAGCAACTTGTGTGACTGGGGCAGCTTCTTGCAAGCCCGCTAGTAAACCTTCGCCTAAAGACACTAGGCACCTACCTTTCTAGGCTAAAAAATAGAGTTTTCTTCTCTACCTCTCATTTTACCGAAAGCATAGATAGCCGCCGGAATACCTGCTACGCTAGCCATAGTGGCAATCAAACCAGCAGGAGTTCTTGACTGCATAGCTAACTCATGGGTAAGTCTGTTACCCATAGAACCACCGAATAGTCCAGGGTTAGCACCTGCAGCAATACCTGCAGATCCAGCGGCTAATAAGCCTGGGCCTCCAGCTTTGATAGCGCTTAAAATAGCATCGGGTAAGTTCTTAGATTTAGCGGCAGCAATAGCTGCTGGTGTAATTACTCCTCCAGCTAAGCCCAAAGCACCTAAGATAGTAGCGTGTCTTGGATCAGATACAGTTCCAAGGTACTTGGCACCTTTACCAATCTTCTTAGCTTGGTTTACAGCTTTAGTGCCTAGGTTCGCTGCTCCTTTTCCACCAGAAGCTAATGCTTTAAGGATCAAAGTAGCGTCTTCTACTGCTCCGCCTGTTTTTTCTAGTAAGTCTTCTACCGCTTTAGTGCGGCCATAGTTAAAAGCTTCTTCGTAATTACTCATGAATAATTCCTTAATCGTCTGAAGTTAGTTTATTATAAACAGCTGTACCTAATAGTGTAGTGGCTAGGACAGGTAAGAGGGCCCGGGTATTACGTGATCTTAGCTTTTTAGCTAGCGACTTCTCTGCTTTTACTAATTGAGCATCTGCTAGACCGATCGTAGGTACTTTACTTAAAGTTTTAGCTGCACCTCTTATATTAAGTTCCCTATTAAGATTCTTAATTAGGTTTCTATTAACAGTGCCCTGCTCCATAGCCTCCATAAGCTGCTTACGCACACTCCTAAGCTGGCGTTTAGCACTAAGATCACCTCTTAACCTACTAGTAGCTAACCCAGCAGTACCTGCTGCTCCTAACATTAGAGCATTTTTAGGGGTTAACTTAGTGCCTAAGGGTCCGGAAGAATCTCCTGCACCTAATATATCCTGAGGACTGCTATAATACGCTAATAGTTGATCTTCAGTCATGGCTTGTTTAACTGTACCAGGAATAACTGGTCTTGGCGCAGAGGTCATAGTAGAAGACCCTGCCGAAGGATCTACGGACAGCTCATTAAGGGCTCTAGTTTGATCTCCTATAGGATTACTTCTATTCTGCATAGGAGTAGAAGGCATAGTACTGGGAGCTAAAAAAGAACTCGCACCGTCAAATATGCTTGAGTTACCTCCTAAGTTATAAGGAGGTCTTCCTGGCAAGTTCTGTGATACTTGCAAAGACGCTTGTTTAGAAGAGCTCTCAGTATATAGCTGGCTAAGTACCTTTTCGAAATCTACTGGGGTCCTTGATTTTTTGTTCATGCTCATTGTATCTTTCCCGAGTATAAGTTACATCTTCACTAATGGTAACTTCCTTGGGGGTAGATTCAATCTCTTCCATAAATACATCTTTTATTAATAGTGTAGGGTCTTTAACTCTAGCGTATAATTCCATCTCTCTTTCTATCGCTTTAGTTTGTTCATATGTTTTTTTAGGTGGAGTCTTAGGCTTCTCTACATGTATATGAGTCTCAGTAAGTTTATTAAGATTTACTTTGAATCTTACCCTAGTTCTAGGGTGCTTTGTTACTATGTAGCTATGAGCCATGTTCATAAGTCTTCTCCAATGATCATCCAGGTCATTTTCAGTTTCGAGTATCTCTCGTACAAAGACTGCTAAGTCCAAGTCATCTTTAGTTTTATCCGACTTAACAGATGTCACGTACCTTGCGATAACTTGGGGGAAGCTCATTAATTCTCTCTACCAAATAAACTCTGTATCTCACTATCCGAAAGAGCAGTATCCTCAGAAACCGAAGCGGTCCAGGGAGTAGAGAAGGCAGGTACTAGATCGGAAGGCATTAGGTCTTCTCCTTCTACGATCTCATCAGGAATCTCACTATTTAGTTGATTCAGTACTGATTGAGGAGGTACATCAGGAACAAGGGCACTAAGTTCTTCGGTACTTTGTACTTCTACTTCTTCATACGGTTTAATAATAGGTATAGGCTCTTTATCTGGATCTGCAAATATATTTACGACTGTTTCCAGAACATCAGAGTTTAATTGCAGCTCTCTGTCAATAATGTTTCTGATAAACTCAGACTTACTCATGCCAGCTTTTAAACTTAGCATGGTTAAACCTTCGTAATGTAGATCACTTATATAAAAGCTGCGAGCTTTATTTTTATCTAGCTCTTCTTTTAGCTGTCCGGACAAAGTTTCTGAGACTCTAGGGATTAAGTGTGCAGGGGTAACATAATCCTTAGGAGGTAAGAGTCCTCGCAACTCATCCTCTACTTGTAGTAATGCGTGTATATCTCCGGATTCTTCCAGAAGCATGCACTTATCACGCTTGGTAGACCAAGAAATCCAATTAGCTTTATCTAAGAAACTATGTTTCTGCACAAGAAGCTCGAAGGTTCTCTCTTGAGGGATACGAGTAGCTTTACATAATCTTCGAATAGTATGGTAACTCATCCGGAGTTCTGCACTTAAGTTAGCGACAGTGTATCTATTAAAGTAACGATACGCTTCTAGTAGGTTCGGTATATGCGAGACACGGGCATAGTGAATCACATTAGCACGATATGGCATTTAGCCTCCTTTATTAATAGGTTTAAAATCATAGTGCTAAGAGCAAATACTTATAACAGAAAAAAGCAATTTCTATTAGCTATTTTGCACTTTGTTGCAAAGATTGCAATAGCTAATTAACAGAGGTGTAGAGAAACAAATATAAATTTGCACTTTTATGCCAAGTTCTATTAGCTATTTTGCACTAAAAAGTAAATTTATATTAGCTTCTCTACACTTTTGTGTCAATACCTATATTAGTAAATTTGCACTTTTATGCCAAGAAACAAATACAAAGTTGCATTTTAACCGTTTTATATCAAAAATGTTATAGAAAATGCAAAAAAAGTGTAACTATGTTATTAGCGTCTTGGCACCATTTCGTACAAAGTATATAACATTTTCGATATAAATATTTTCAAGTGCAAATATACTATTGGCGAATATGCACTTTTATGCCAAGTAGCTAATAGAGATTTGCACTTTGACGTCGAGAGCAAGTTAGCTCTAGGGCTAACTAAGCGTTTTTTCTTAGCTATAGAGCTAACTCAACCTTTTTTCCAGAAAAAATACTCTTAGATTCTAAGCACTTAGGAGTTAGCTCTAGAGTTAAGAAAACTAGCCCTTCGTAGCTAACTTTTTTTTGTGCTTACAAATCAAGGGTTTATAAGTTAGCAAAAGCAAGACTTCGAGTTTTACCGAAAAAATAAAATCACACCCCTATATATGAAAAAAAAAATTTAGGGTGTTAAATAGCTAATAGAAAATGCAACTCTATAACATTTTCGATATAAATTATTTTTTTTAGTTTTCTATATATATATCTAATAAACAAAACTAGTACTACTGAACTTCTGTTTAGTTATGTAGATAAAGTATTGATTTTATTGCATAATTCTCCTCAGGAAGAGAAAAGTTAACTACGTAGCTAACTTTGTTCGACGTCAAAGTGCAACTTTGTATTTGTTTCTTGGCATAAAAGTGTATAGTCACACATATTATAATAACAAAATTTCGTAAATAGGGGTAAGTTATATCGAAAATAGTATAGAATCTTTACGAAATCTAATGTACGAAATTAATCTTGACTTAGCTACGTAGCTAAGGTATGCAATAAACGCTAATTTTGTGTTATAAGTACTTGCGGAGATCATGTATGTTGTATTGGAGAAAAAATTTACATTCTATACTTAGAGACTCTGGTGTTGAAGCTGCTATTCTAGCAAGAATCAGAGCTCACGATGATAATCCGCAAGCCTGGGTAGTCCTAGATGCCTTCCAGAAGTACTTTTCAACCAAGAACCCTAGTGCCATACACAATTTTTTTGTGTTCAAAGATGGTTCTAGGTTGCAAATATCACAAGAAGGCCTAGAATGGCTACCTAGTGACCTAGCAACAGAGCAGCAGATTGAGGACTGCGCCTACTCTCAGTGGTATATAGCCCAAAGAGTAGGAAAAACTCGTTGGCTTATGACCTTTTTACAACCTTTTCCCGATGAGGATTGATACTATGAGTAAAATTTTTAAAGTTTCTGGGTACAAACCCCTGAAAGGCCAAACTATTGAGTACTACCGTGCAAGCACCGAGAGCCTAGTACATGCTAAAGTAAAAGAGACCGACGTTGATCAGGGCGGTTTTGTGAACTTTAGCATCGAAGAAATCGAGATTTTGCCTACTGATGTTAATATTACCTGCCCGGCATGTAATATCGAGTTCGAGAGCCCTGATAGGGTATATTCGTTATCATGATTGCTGCACTAATACTGCTCTTACCGTCTCTTCTACCCTTCGAGAACCTAAAAAACCATCAAATTCTAGCCCAATTAGCTTGTTCAGAGGCTGGTTGGTCTAAAAAAGAGGCTGCTAGGGTACTAAGAGTAGTAAAAAATAGGGCTGATTTACGAAAAACTAGCTTAATAAAGGAAGCAACCCGTCCTTACCAGTTCAATTATCGAATATGCACTGGGAAAAAAGCAAAATGGATGCGAAATTTCCACTATTCCCTTGCGTTAACCGCTCTTTTAGGGGATATTAAAGCTAAAGAGTCCGTTCTAAATAATAAAAAAGTAACACATTACGCTACTAAGCGACGGCTAACAGCTAAACATACGAGATGCAAAGGCTATACTATACGAGAAGTATGGGAATGGACTGGATTGAAACCAGTTTTTACCTCGGAGGTAGGTCATGTATTCTTTATACGTCCCCCAAACGGCCGGCTTAAACCGGGCTGCCCTATTAAAAAGGATGCTTAAGAACCCAAAGCACTATGATTACAAGGTTTATAGCAATTCCTTGGATATTATGGAGCAATATGAGCTAGCAGAAGAAGATATTTCCTGCGTTATGCAGGCTACAGATCTAAAAATGAGTGCTACAGACACAGAACTTGTAGTTCAGAAATTGCCTCATACAGGCACGTTTCTTATCCTACAAGGGTCAGACTATTGGGTAAGCTCGTTTGTTGAGTTGGATGGCACTTGTTGGCTGCCTAACGAGTATTCAGATGAACTCCCTAAGATAGAGCCCTTACGAACAACCTTTTATTTCCCAGAATAGGAACAAATGCAACTTAGAAAATCCCAGTGTTTTACTAGAATCTATCAGATACTAAGGCCTAGTTACAGAATTAGGCATGGACACTATGTACTACTAACTAAAGACTCTTTTAATTACACACCCTCACCTCTTTATTTTATAGGGGATTGCACCCCAATACTACATCATACTACCTTACTCAAAAAAATAACCCAGAGTGGGTTAGAGAAGGCCATAGAAGTTATTATAGGCAATATAGGGTACTTAGCTCGTAATGGTGGGGGATCGTTCGGACCCTACCGAGTAAAAGCGATGGAGCCTAATGGGTTTATCCGTATTACTAAGAAGCCTAGAGCCAAGAACAAGCATATAGCTATGCGTAGATTATTAGAACTGACTAAGATATGTTATAAGGTTACACCTAAACAAGAGCTAGAAGCAGGCCCTCGGTTGAATAGAGAGAGTAATCGGTTTTATGATTATACTTATGTACGCCGTTGGAACGTGCCTCTAGCTATGGAAGGGCCGCAAGTGCAGTTCTACACTAGTGGCTCTACCCTATCCATGCGTATGGGTAACACCCTAGCTATTATCACAGGCATGTTACTAAACCCGTACTCGGATTACTACGATATAAATGCTAAGATGGATCCAAATTCTTACGAGTACAATCATTTACCTGCTAGGTATGAACATAAAGAGCAGGTTATCAAGCAAACTCACCTGGAGCACTGGTTGCCTGGCAAACTTTATAGACCAGACCCCAATGACTACAATCTCTACGTAACAAGAACCAGGTCGCATAGTACAAAAGAAGAAGGTTCCGCAGTGCCTAAACCTAGTGTACATAAAGTAACACGAAGCTTCTGGTTTAATTCTTATAACGGCCCTGACTATCCAGAGTTCCATTTCTACTTAGACTATGCTAATAAGTTTACATTACAGTACAGTCCCATGGGGAAAAAAGAATGGATCCTTCTTTTTTAGAGATAGAAATCGAGTTACCTGAAAAGCTAAGGCACTTAGGTGGTATAGATTATGTTTATATAACAATAAGCAGGTCACACCTCCGGGAGTGGGCTGAAGCTAACCTCGATTGGCAGGAATGTACCAGAGCTCTAACAGAAGGCTATGTTAGTTTTAGAGTCCTAGAAGCATTGGAGCTTTGTATCGAGGACATAGAAATCTACCTACAACTATCTAGGATGGTTAAACCAGACTCCCTAGATCTTAGGGATATGCTTAGCACGTTTCTTTTAGATCTGAGAGCTGCAGTGGTGGACTCCTTACGAAGAGTTAGCATTGAACAGGATCTTATAACACTACACTAAGGAGATAATCATGTTAACCTATTTAAAACGGTTTGTAGCTAGAGTATACGCAGCTTACCAGGTGTTTGTAGGTAATAGCATACCTGTACCCATATACAACTCAGATACCTGTATCTTTGTTATAGAAACAGAAGGGTCTAAGGTATCTTACTTTAAAGCTATTAACCTAGTGGCTGAGGACAATAGCTACTGTGTAGACATCTCGAAGATTGTTCTCTGGGCTGCTACTAAACCCCGCTTCTTTTGGAAGGCAGATCAACTAGGATCTCAGGTAGTAAAGGAAGCTGAAGAAGAGATGCAAAAGCACGAAAAAAATAGCGATAATATGGTATAAGCTAATGCCCCTACTAGTCTACTCATAACAAATAGGAGAACGCCTATAAAATTCAA
>CEUT01013605.1_pt1 | contig 13611 bp, 23 predicted proteins | sample 531401 | NCBI WGS metagenome assembly CEUT01 (sample SAMEA2622821, study PRJEB7988) | marine metagenome | biome: marine biome (ENVO:00000447); feature: surface water layer (ENVO:00002042); material: "saline water (ENVO:00002010), including plankton (ENVO:xxxxxxxx)" | depth 5 m | reverse complement strand
TTGGCAAATGTTATGGGTGGACTATTAGGAAGTACATTTATAGATTACAATATTTTTCATAAGAAATATGCAATAAAAGAATATGGATACTTTGATAATTTCAAAGACTTTGAAAGAGTAAATGGAAAAGATACAACTTACGATAATCCTATATATAGTGATGGTAGTATCGATGACAAGGGGAACAATGTCGGAGATTTTAAAAACGCAAGAATTTTTCTACAACCAAAAAGTGTTGATGAAACCACTGAGTCTGACGCAAGTCAATACAACACAAATACGTCATCATATTCTTTCAGTCCTAACAACAAATCAAAAACAGTATCACAAAATATGGCAAAGATGTTTGAATTAAATTCTACTATATCAGCAACCATGTCAGTAAATGGCCATTGTAATTTATCAGCTGGATCATGCGTCAACGTATCGAGACCAGCAGGTGGACCAGGTGATGTTGACGAGGAGTTTTCTGGTAAGTTTTTGATTACTAAGTTAAGACACATTTTCGATCAAGGTACAAGGAAACATGAGGTACTTATGCATATTGCAAAGGACTCATCAGTGGGAGTAGATACTGGTCTTGTATTACAACCAAAGGGCAGAAAACAACCAGTGATAAATCTGTCTGATTATTAAGGAGGTACATCTATAAGCTTTATTATATTTAAAACATAGTCAAGGAGTTCGACACATGACAACTAAAAGAAGAAACCGATTACGCAGAATGACTTTTTTAAATACACACCGACTATCTGATAAAAATGAGGATACTAAATACCAAGAAGGAAAACAGTTTATAGAAAGAACGAATGATTACTTTATCTCAATTAGTCCAAGAATTGCAAGAAGGGGTTTACGATCCCAATATATTTAAGGCAATATTTCTAGCAGGTGGGCCTGGTTCGGGTAAATCATATGTGGCAAGAAGAGCACTTGCAGGTCAAGGATTAAAGATAGTTAATTCAGATGATGCATTTGAGTCTTTACTCAAGAAGGCAGGTCTATCTCTTAGAATGCCAGAGAGAGAAAAAGAACCTAGAGATATTGTAAGAACACGGGCAAAAGAGTTGACAAAGACCCGTGCAGCCAATTATATTGAAGGAAGACTAGGAGTTATCATAGACGGCACTGGTCGTGACTATGATAGAATATCTAAACAAGCTGCACAATTGCAAAACTTAGGATACGATACTTATATGATATTTGTAAATACATCATTAGATGTTGCATTACAAAGAAACGAGAAAAGAGCAAGACGAGTTTCTGATGACATTGTAAAAAGATCATGGAATGCTGTACAACAAAATATAGGTAAGTTTTCTTTGTTTTTTAAGAATGGTTTTGTAGTTGTTGATAATAACAGAGCAGACGAGGATGTTATGAGAACGGTTTCTAAAAGGGTAAGATCATTACTTAGGAAACCTGTACAGAATGGAAGAGCTAAATCATGGATTCAAAACGAACTTCAGAAAAGAAAAAGATAAGAGTCATATGCACTAGAACTGGTACTAAGTTCAATCACTGGTGGGAAGACAATCTAAAATTTATGGTAGACAAATACTCTGCTTTAGAGTATGATGAGTTTGTTGTAATCAAAGATGAGATATTTGAGGATGATTATGGCACATTCAATAACCTTATCATGTTTAATAGATACACAGAAAAAGATTGGGTTAATATAGCATTTGATTTAGACTTAATAATCAAAGGTGATTGTAACAAGTTCTTAAAAGATGAGTTACATGTATGTGATGGCAAACAGTGGCAAAGTGATATAAGTTACAAAGAGAACTCTATAAGTTCAGATATTGTATCATGGTCTGGTGATTATTCACACATATATCAAAAGGTAATTGATAATTTACATCATTATTATGAAGAGTATCGCACAGGTATAGATTCATACCTTTACAAAGAACACAATCCAAAAAGATTCGATAGTGGTTATACATCAATAAGAACCTTGACAGACTACAACAAATATGATATAGTATTGTTCAACGGACACTATAAAACAATGTTAAACCGAGGTTGGTGGCACGAATATACAATGGAACCTAAACCTTGGTGGAATAGTTCGTCATACAAAAAAAGGATGTTTAAAAAATATGGTCACTAATGTTGCGATTATTGGATATGGTATAGTTGGCAAAGCAACACATGAAGTTTTACTAGATCACATAAATGTAGAGATACATGACCCAGAAAAGGGTCACAAGTGCGATTACAAGAACGCTGACGTGGTGTTTATATGCACACCTTATGAACATGTCGGAAAATATTTAAATGAATTAAAAACGCATAAAAGAACTTATATTCGTAGTACAATACCACTAGATTGGGTAGTTGACTCAGATATTGCAGTATGGCCAGAGTTTCTTACAGAAAGGACTTGGCAGACAGACGCTAACAACCCACTATGTTTAATATGTGGTGGATCATACTATCAACTTGATACACTAAAACAAATAACAAAGTTTAAAGATCATTGGTATCTTACAGATAACAGAACGGCTGCACTGATGAAAAATTCTACAAATGTATTTTACACCATGAAAGTATCATTTGCAAATATATTGTATGATCTGTGCGACAAGTATAACATGTCATATGATCATCTAAAAGATTGCATATTACAAGATCCAAGAATGGGTGATGAACATTGGCAAGTGCCAGGGCCTGATGGCAAAAGAGGATATGGTGGTAAATGTTTTCCACAAAATCTAGAGATTATGAAAAATCAAACAGATGATAATGATTTATTAGTAGAGGTTGAAAGATATAACAATAATGTTAGATAATGCCGACCTAGCTCAGTGGTAGAGCAGTTGATTTGTAATCATCAGGTCGAGAGTTCGAATCCCTCGGTCGGCACCAAAAGATATGATTATAATAAGTGGTTGTAGTTGGTCAGATCCTAATTGGAGATGTGAATCAGATATAAATTTTGACACAACATTTCCAAAGTGGTATGAATTACTTGAGACTGATAAAGATATCAAGTCGATTGCAAAAAGTGGTAGTGGTAATCAAACACAAATAGAACTACTTGTCAATGAAATAAAAACAAATAATAAAGTTTCTGAGATTATACTTGGTCTAAGTGATTGGTTAAGATTCTCTATCTATCATAAAAAAATAAACCCACAACTATCACTAAGAGACGATTTATCAGACGATCAAAAACGTCACGCAAAAAAACAAGATGACATAGTCAATGTTAGAAATCTAAACTGGCAAGATTACATACCTGCAAGCATACAAACTAACTTGACATATTTACACGCACTTTCTGATGTGTGTGACAAGCACGATATTACGCTACATGTATTTCAAATGTTAAGAGTAAGTGGTATAAATGATCATGTAGATTCAAAATATTACAAGAGTCTATGCACTCACCCACTGTTCGATAAACTAGAAGATACTAATATGGATTTGATTGGTCTGCCATGGATTGAGTGGTTGAATGGTGTCAACATGAATCATTACATACATGAGAATGAACCACATGATAAAGCATGGCGAGTATCTAAACATGACATGCATCCTAATAAACATGGTCATCAAGCGATTGCAGATTATATAAACAAAAATATAACTTGGCGCACATCTGCCATGCCAAACTAACAATTGTAAATCACACAAAACTAATATAAATTATTATGACAAGGAGACAACATGTCAACAATCACACATTTTTTTAATTTATTTAAATACTCTTTCTCAGACAAGTATTTTTGGGAAAGAAAAAGAGAAGAGACAGAGAAATACTTATCGACTGCAACTGATCTGTACGACTTAGAACAGAAACAGAAACAGTTGGCAAAAGAGAAAGGTTTTTATGTCTAATAAGAAAGGCGACTGGGTATACTCACATGGAGTGTGGCACCCAGTATATAAATGGTAATAACATGTCACAATTTATTGAATGGTTCACATCACTTGGCAAAGCTTTTAGTGGGCATAATTTTGATGCTGTGGATTCAAATCTTGTTCGCTACTACAGAACTGAATATGGTTCAAGGTGGAAAGAAGAACTTAATCACTACTTATACAATAAAAATCAAAAAAAAGGATCACAATGAGAAAACCAATATGGGCTGGGGTAACCACAAACACCCCTATATTTAACTTCAGAGTTAACAAAAAATTCATCACATTTAAGTAAATCCCCTAGCTGACAAATTGTCGCAGGGGGTTTTCCCCTTATTTTTCAACACTTTTCACGCCAAATTAATTCTTGACATCACACCCATTGCTTGATATTCTAATATTGTATCAAAGAGAGGTATATTATGAAAGTATCAGAAATGGCACAAATCTTAAACGCAATCAAAAGTATGCGTAAAGAAGAGTTGAATTGCGTTGTTAACGCAGTAAATGAAGCACGAAGACGTGTATCAGTGTATGCATCAACAAATTTTACTGTTGGTCAACAAGTTGAGTTTGGTAGACCAAACGGAAGAAAACACATTGGTAATATCATCAAGATGAATGCTGTAAAAGCAGTCATTAAAACAGAGAGTCAAACATGGCGTGTTCCTTACTCACTTATGAGGGCGGTGGCATAATGGGTATTTGGTCAGAGTTTGCAGAGGAGGGTCTTATGAGTATCAAAAATACTAAACCACAAAAATCAAGAGATGCAAAAAGGTACGTGTTAACCTCACGTGCCAGAAACAAACAGTTAGGTCTTATTAAAAAGTCATCTAAAAAATCAATGCGACAGTATAATAAACAGATGACAGATATAAGATATATGGATTCACACTATGCCTGAAGATTATAAAGACAAACTAGAACAGTTCAAAGTAGAACCTATCACATTTACTAGGGTTACTTTAGAAGTTGAAAAAATACGAATACATGATATATTAGATCAGTATAAAAGAAAAATGCAAGATAGAGCTCTTAAAGAAAATGAAAATCTAAACATGAATAGGTTTGAGGGATATATGCAAGGATTACATTTTATGGAAAAAGTTATTATGGAGGCGACAAATGACAAATCAACGACCAGGCAAATTCACTAAAAAACTAGACTCAGGTATGGACGCAATGAACCTTAAGAAGTCACTGTATCTTGCCGCTACAGCACTAGAAAATGCAGACAAAGAGGACGAAGCATTCTATTTTCATCAGTTAGTAGAATGGATTCAAGACGGAAATAACCTACCACTTGAGGGATCTGAAATGGAGAAAGCACTTGGCCTCTAAGAAATCTTATACATATCACACGAATTCTAGGGTTGCAAAATACTTTGCAGAGAAACGTGGTGGAAAATATATCGGATATATGGGTGATCTAGAATTACAACTAGAGATTATAAAAGATAATAACAGAGACAAAGATATAAAAACATCCAAAAAGGGTGCATATGTAGTAGAGTATGACAAATGACCAAATAACAGAATTACTAAATATGTTTCCCAATATACCAGACCCAGAGCAACAACCTCTGGTGTTTGATTATTATATAAGAGTTTACAAATTTATGAAAGGATTACAATGAGACAATTTACTTACGACACATGGAACAGTATTATGGATGCCAATTGGAATCCATTGCGACATATAAAAGACATGCAAGTACGACATTTGGTACTACAATTACTGGCATGGATGTGGTGCATTGCATTTTCTCTATATTTCGGATCATTTGTAGTGTTCGGATATACAGTGGTCGCTCACTTCATACTCATACTAGCAGTAGTAGTAACAGTGGGTACATTCAAGGCTGCAGAGAGTTTTAAAACACATGACGGTACACTGAAATACGAAGACGCTCAGGCACCTAGTCGATACGAGGATATATGGTAATGGCATCGCCTAGAAAAGACATGTATCATAACCCAAATCTTAACGTGAAGAATTGGTGGGAAAGAATTCCAAATAGTACGGAATATGGCACTACAACTTACGCAACAAAATACAGTTATCAGATTTGCCCTAGTTGTGAGACTGATCTTGTAGATAATAAATGCGTTATATGTGAGACAACAGAGGATGAATAAAATGAAACGATATGGTAATAAAATCAAACTATCGGAAGAATTATATCCTTTCCGACACATTATCGAAAAATGTATGGAACAAGGTATAACAAAGTTTCCGTTAGTACGATATAACAAAAAAATTCAAAAACAACAAAAAGCAAGTATCATATTAAATTAATGATATGGAAGAAGAGGAGTTCGAAGAATGCCCTCTATGTGGAGATGATCTAGCAGAGTGCGATTGTTTTGTCTATGGTTAAACATGATAACAGATTATTTGCGTTTGGATGCAGTTTTACAAGATACGACACTGACACATATGCAGATTACATAGGTAAAAATTATAAAGAGTTTTATAATTATGGAAACCCAGGTAGTGGTAATGCTCAGATTGCGACAACACTATCGGAAAAAATTCTAGAACACGATATCAACAAAAATGATCGTGTAATCGTACAGTGGAGTAGTATCACAAGAGAAGATCGATACGTCAAAGGATCGCATAGTCCGAAAGTCTGTAATTGGTGGCCAAAAGGCGATGTATTTAACCTGAATAACAGTGATTTTTACACGCTAGAGTGGCACAAAGACTGGGTATCTATGGAACACTTCACAAAGATCACATATGCGTATATACACCTTGCATATGGACTATTAAGATCAAAAAACATACCTTTTTGCATGTTAACAATGTTGGATATACTGCCACCTGTATATGAAAGAGAAAGAATGGTTGATTGTCATCCACGAGAGGTCATACGATACAGTGTCAACTATCACGATATACTTACAAGAATACAACCATCTATGAAAAAATCCATATTTAACAACAAATGGCCCAACAAACATGGTGATAACGGGCATCCGACAGAATCACAACATATACAATACGCCAAAGAGCATTTATCTTTTCTACTAGATAATACATGGCCATTATGATCGACCGCACACATACAATAGAGCATATTCTCACAGAAAGCTCGCTCGCTAGGGGCTCCATATGAGTATTCCACAGTATAAGAACGATATTGGTGCAAAATCCATACAAATCGGAACAAGAAACTTCGTATGTATAGGCGAAACACCTCCAATGGATCATCCACACATATTCTTAACAATGGGAAGTGGTATCAGTAAGGTATGTCTATATTGTAACACAGAATACACACTGAATTTATCACTACAAGTCAACGAGACAATACCAGAGGGGTGTTATCATGATAGTATTGACAATAAGGACGATTTACAATGACATATACTGTTAACGATGCGTGTATTATGTGTAAACATACAGACTGTGTACAAGTTTGCCCCGTAGATTGTTTCTATGAGGGCGAAAACATGTTAGTCATCAACCCAGACGAATGTATTGACTGTGGTGTATGCGAACCAGAATGCCCAGAGAATGCGATACTACCAGATAGTGATCCAATAGGAGAGAAGTGGGTAGAATTTAACGATAAATGGGCGAACATATGGCCTAATATCAACAGTATGAAGAAACCCCTAGAAAATTGGGAAAAACATTCGAAAGAGACAGATAAACTGTCAAAATATTTCAATGAGAAGTAGTTTTTTACATATCATAGGATATACGCACATATCAGGCGACTTTTTTGGCCATATACTACGAGTTAACGGAAGAAAAGTACAATATATACCGTGTCCACACTTTTGCGTAAGAATTTGGAAAACCATAAGAAATATAGTAGGTAGTGTTCATTAGATCCTGCGGCCACCCGGCGAAAAATTTCAGAATACGGACAGAATAATACGAAAAATGCCAGAAAGGCCTTGACAAAAGCCCGAACCTGTGGTAGAATAGGTTATGTGCCTGGGGGTATAGTATAGTATCTCAGAGTATATACGATTACCCTTGACAATAGGCACAATATACGATATACTAAAAGAGTATCTCAGGTACATCACATTATGTTAGAGTGACCTGAGACACATCGCAGATAGGCCCGTTAAGGTAGTTGGTGGCCCACACAGACGACAATGTATCTGCACTCAATCGCAGAAAGTCGTTGAAAGTTCCTTATTCAAGGTGTGGGGTGGAAGTCGGGCCTACTGCAATACTGCGACAGGGTGACACACCGGCCAAAAGAGAGCAACCTGGCCGTAATCTATAAATGCAATCGTAGAATCCACCAATATACATGCGACATTACCGTACCCCCACCCCCCTAAATTCTCTTGACAAACCCGTATGGATGTTATATAATAAAAAATATCGAAAGGATAAATTATGGGAAAAGTTAAAGCAATGTACATGGAACAAGAAGAACAGATCATGGAGTGGTATTATGACGGAATCACTCTTGAAAAGGCAAAACATCTAGCGGAATTGTCTTTTGGTTCTTCTGTAATTCAATTAGTAGAGGAGATTTACAAGTATGGTGAGTCTTACTACTTAGAAAAAGAACACTATGGAATGGGAGATCCTATATGATACTACCACCTGACATAAAAGCGTTGTTTGTTACTTCAATGCTTATTGTATTTGTGTTAATCATATTCGGAGCGTTCTAATGGTACGTTTATTGACATTTCTATTGTTTAGTATATCATTCTTTATACTATTAGGAGTAGTAGCGACTGCATGATATGATTGAATACGCACTTATACTGTTTGCAATACTGTTGAATGATGTTCTTGTCAGTATAATCTGACCAGCGAGCATCCTCGAAGCGTCTCGTAGCGTCTTTGAATGTAATCTAATGTATGGTTGCGTGTCGGTTTTCTTATAAATAAACATATATTCGGAGTAATTACACATGGCAACCACTTTTTGTATATCACATAATCATGATGACTTTCATGGTCTGATATTTCAACTTGTTCAAAAATCGTTAGGATACACAGATTCTCAGATGTTCAAGACAGATCAAACATCACCTTACAAAGATTACTATTATTTTGGAGAATCTCAAACTGCTACGGAGGTTACAAACAAAACAGCGTCTGCTTTGAAAACTTATCTAGATGATCAAGCGACTACAGACGGATCATCAAACGGATTAGTCTGGCAAGTTCAAGGTGATAAGTCAAATTGTATCTACGGTGATATTCATAACAACGAAGTTTCTGACGGAGTTCGTAATATTGATACAACTTTATATGATAAGATTGTTTCAATGGCAAATTCTAAAGTGATACATTGTACTTGGAGTGATTGGACGCACAGTTCTTGGACGACAACATTTAAAAATCGTATCGAAGCAGTTCGAGCCGCCAATAGTTTACCTGCTGTGAGTAATCAAACAGAAAGATTAAAACATTTTTCTGACAATATGGCTGCGATTACTTATCCTTCAGACGGAAAATCATTTGTTTTGTATCAAGATAAAATATTAGACAAGGACGCAACACATTATAATGAACTTTGTTCCTTTTTAGGAGTTACAACTTTAGAAACTTCTACTTGGAACGGTTATGTGAATGCTTATAATACTTACATTTCATCTTAATACTACAAATTTTTTATTATGATACACATTTCAACGCCTTTGCGTATATGTTTACTTGGTGGATCGACAGATAATCCACATTTTATTTCAAAATACAATAAATCACACATCATTTCTTTTACATCTAACTACAAAACGCATGTATCGTTGTCTAAACCAGATTACGACCCCGTTAAAAATTATTACATCAATGGTTTTACTTCACAGAAAACAAAACATCGTGAGAATATAAAAAATGATCTTGTCTTTATGGTCTTTGAACACTTTAATATTCCACCTGTTTATCTTTCTATGACATCTGACATACAATCTAACGGATGTGGTCTTGCAAGTTCATCGTCTTTTTTGATATCTTTGATTCAAGCGTGTTGTAAATTTACACAAACTACGATGAGTCAGTATGAAATTGGCAAACTTGCACTGCAACTTGAAAGAAAAATTAATCCTTACACTGGTTATCAAGATCCATTTGGTTGTCTCTTCGAAGGTTTTAAATCTTTGTACAGTAAAGATGATGAGATCTATGATATACAATACGTTGCAAACGAACTTCGACAATATTATAACTTTGATTTGATTCCTACTGGTATCAATCGTTTTTCTATGAAAATTTTAGAGGACATATCTAAAAATGTTGACAAAATACTTCCGTTGTATGATCTATCACTGCATGGTCTAGAACTTTTAAGACGACAAGAGTACAAACAGTTCATACAATGCATTAATGAAAATTGGAAAATCAAAAAATCTACAAGTAAATTAATTACACAAAACAAAAAAGTAAGAGACCTTGATGAGTTTTGTGAGAAAAGAGATGAAATATTGGCACATAAATTACTTGGTGCTGGAAACGGAGGGTTCTTTTTAGTTGTTACAAGAAAGAATGAACCCTTGACAAGTAATATATTTAATGTTATATTAAGAAATGCATAAAGCAAATATAGATAAACAGATATCTTTGTCTGATCTCAATCGACCAAAAGATTTTATTGAGGTCATAGAGAAATATCCTTTTGCAATACGAAACATTCATGACGATGCGATGTCAATAAACATCAATCGTAAATCTGGTCAACAAGTTCCTTTACATATTGATTTAGAATTGACAACACTTGAAAAAGTTGGAGTAGTTCGTACATCAAATGTAGAAGCAAGAATGACTGATTGGTATGTTCACAATGAAAGTGACTCATACAATTGGATTGCAACTCAAGCTTGCCGTCTTGCAGAAAGTATCAGCGCCAGAATGGCAAAGACAAAGTTTGAGTGTCATGAGATGTGGGGTGTGCATTACACAGAACAGACATCAGCAAGACAACATTCACATTGGCCATATCAATATGCGTTTGGTTACTATGTCAAAATGCCAAACTATGCACCATTAGTATTTCCTACTGCGAACTATGAGTACAATCCACGACCAGGTGATCTTATTGTATTCCCAGGCTGGATACAACATGAAGTAAAACCTGTCAAAGGTGAACGAATTATGTTGGCAGGTAATCTAAAAAATACACTTTGGTCAGTTCCTAGAAACTTTCAAAACTCAAGTATCAAGGATGTTATAAGTTATAACAGATAAATATTACTATGCAGAATAGTAATTTCATGGGCAAGGACGGATTTCATTGGTTCGTTGGAGTAGTAGAATCAAGAAACGATCCAAGTCAAATCGGTAGAGTACAAGTTCGTGTACTCGGTCATCATACAGAAAACAAGAATGCAATACCCACAGAGGATTTACCTTGGGCAACTGTTATGATGCCTACAACAAGTCCAGCCAATTCTGGTCTGGGTACATCCCCAAGTTTTATTGTAGAAGGTTCATGGGTCGTAGGTTTTTTTATGGACGTAGAAAGACAACAACCAATAATTATGGGAACACTACCTGGTGTTCCTAATCAAGAAGTAGATTCTTCTAAAGGTTACAATGATCCAAACGGAACTTATCCTTTAAGTCATTATCTAAATGAGTCTGATGTAAACAAACTTGCAAGGGGTGATAGTACAAGACTTGTTAAAGTACCTGACACTGAAACTGGTGAACCTGCAAATCCTTATAATGCTGTTTATCCAAAGAATCATGTCTTTGAATCTGAATCAGGTCATGTCATAGAGATTGATGATACTACAGATGCAGAAAGAATACACATATATCACAAGTCAGGTTCTTTTGTAGAGTTTCATCCTAATGGTGATGTGGTCACACAACATAAGAATGGATTTAAAACTGTAACAGGTAACGATAAAATTCATGTCACTGGTGATCTTACAATCAAAGCAGATGGCAATATCACAATAGATAGTGGAACAGGCAAAACAATCAATCTAAATTCTGGTACAAAGGGAGCTGCTCGTGTCGGTGACACAGCAGATACAGGTGACGATCCACCTGGCATCTCTGGTAGTGATGGTTCTAATGTAATTGAAACTGGTTCAACTTCTGTAATCATCGGTGATTAGTGTATAAATACTCTTATAGGAGAGTATCTTTATGGCACATGTCTCAGGTAATTTTGGTACAGACGCACAACTAACAAACAAAAGTAGTAAATCAGCAAGAATAAATTCTGATCTAGATTTGTTTTTCGCAAGAAAGACTAATAAAGATGTTAATGTTATCGAAGACATACAAGCAGTCAAAAGATCAATTCGTAATTTAGTATTATTCAATCCACACGAGAAACCTTTTCACCCAGAGATATCATCTGGTGTTCGTGATTTATTATTTGAAAACATGACACCTATTACAAGTATTGTACTTGCAAGGAAGATTGAAGATGTAATTAATAATTTTGAACCTCGTGCTAGATTACAAGCAGTTCGTTGTATTCCAAACTTTGATAACAACGCATATGAAGTCACAGTTGATTTTTATGTTAGAAACTATCCTACTGAATTAGTAAACTTAGATGTGTTCCTAGAGAGATTACGATAATGGCAACAACTGTAAACAAAAAAAATTTAAGAGTCACTGAACTTGACTTTGATCAAATCAAAGATAACCTAAAAACATTTTTAAAAGATCAAGATGTATTAAAAGATTATGACTTTGATGGTTCTGCGATGAACGTATTGTTAGATACGTTGGCATACAACACACACTATCTTGGTTACAATGCAAACATGGTTGCCAATGAAATGTTTTTAGATACAGCAGGTTTGCGTTCATCTGTAGTATCACATGCTAAAACTTTAGGTTATGAAGTTCAATCTGCTCGTGCAGCCAAAGCCACAATTAGTGTTTCAATAGTTTCTGATCAAGCATCAATCACAATGCCAGCAGGTACAAAGTTTTCTACAACTTATGATGGCACTGATTACAACTTTGTAACATCAAGTGATATACAAAAATTTAAGTTTGGTAATTCTGTTAACTTTGATTCTATAGAAGTTTTTGAAGGCACATATATTACAACAAGATACACAGTAGATACTTCTGATCTATCACAAAGATTTTTATTAAGAGACAATCGTGCTGATACATCTACACTTACAGTGACAGTTCAAAACTCTGCAACTGATACGACATCAACAACTTACACAAAGGCAACTGACATCACACAGTTAACTGGTTCATCTACAGTTTATTATCTACAAGAAACTGAAGGTGGACTTTTTGAAGTTTACTTTGGTGATGATGTAGTTTCCAAAGCACTTGCCGATGGTAATATTGTTTTACTTAATTATGTCGTGACCAATAAATCAGAAGCAAATGGTGCTTCTTTATTCAGTCCACCAAGTTCTATCGCAAGTGAAACTAACATTACAGTCACTACAGTTGCAAATGCAATAGGTGGTGCAGAGCCTGAAACATTACAATCAATAAAATTAAACGCACCACTAAACTACGCATCACAAGGAAGAGCAGTAACAACATCAGATTATGAGTCTTTGGTAAAAAGACTTTTTGCAAACACACAAGCAGTTTCAGTATTTGGTGGAGAGGACGGAAGTTTTAATTCTGCAACTGGTGTGAGTTCTACACCAGAGTTTGGTAAAGTTTTTATATCAGTTAAATCAACAACTGGTGCAAACTTAACTACTTCACAAAAAGCACAATTAGTAAATGATTTGAAACCTTACACAGTTGCGTCTATCACACCTGTTATTGTTGACCCAGATACAACATTCCTA
>CEUT01000985.1_pt1 | contig 13616 bp, 12 predicted proteins | sample 531401 | NCBI WGS metagenome assembly CEUT01 (sample SAMEA2622821, study PRJEB7988) | marine metagenome | biome: marine biome (ENVO:00000447); feature: surface water layer (ENVO:00002042); material: "saline water (ENVO:00002010), including plankton (ENVO:xxxxxxxx)" | depth 5 m | reverse complement strand
TCCAGTGATAATATCATGATAATGCCGAATCCATCAAATATTGGCGGTGCTTTTGGTGCTCTTGTAGCAAACAGCAAGACGTCAATTGAGTTTGTTTGGTATGGGTCGCACTGGTTTCCGGTGCAATAGATAATTTATCAGAAAGGAAAGAGATGAAAAAATCGGAACTCAAAAATATTATTAAAGAATGCGTCAAAGAGGTAATCTTTGAGGAAGGTGTTCTTTCGGGAATTATTACAGAGGTGGCAGCAGGTTTACATTTAAATAACATAGTAAGTGAAAGCATGACAAAACAAAAAGGAATTAATCAAAAACAAAATAAAACAACCTCTTCTAATAGTAGGGTTTTAGCAGCGATAGCCAAAGATTCTTACGAAGAAGCAAAGAATAAATTTTCAAACCCAGAACTTTTTGAGGGCACTAGACCAACGCCTAGCGGCGATGGCAAGGGTCCATTATCGGGAATTGATCCACATGACTCAGGTGTAGATTTAAGTCAGATTCCAGGCATGTCCTCGTGGGCTTCTGTAGCGAAAGGACCAAAATAATGAACAGTAGAAATAATAAAAGTAATAATTTTTCTGGATTTATCACAGTGCATAGTAGCGAGTGTGGTGGTAATTCTGAAAGGATGATTCGAAAGTTTATTAAAAAAGTTAAAAGAGGTGGCATTCTTGAGGAAGTCAAGGACCGAAGATATTATAAAAGTGGCTCAGTCCTTAACGCTGAGCGTAAAAGAAACAAAAAAAGTTTAGTTCAAAAAATAAATAAGAAAAGAGAAGAACTACTTACTACAACGAAAACCCGTGCTAAAAGGAGATCATAATGCCAACTTACGGTGTATCAGGAAGTTATGTTAGGCAGGCTGGTTTAGGGAATGCCGCTTCATATCAGGTCTCAGGAAGACCATTTTTAACTGGAAACCTGGATATAGACTTGAATGTTGAGGACAAGATTGTTTTCCCCTCAGTAACAAAAAGAATTATTGTTCAAAACCTGGCAGATGTTGATCTAAGAGTTCATTTTCACTCTACTGCCTCATCTCGTGTTAATGAAACATCCTGTTTTTTCACGCTACCAACAACAAAAGATAAACTGGACATTGATGTAAAGTGTAAAGAAATATTTATATCTAACCCCACTGGTAACAATGGTAAATATGAATTAGTAGCAGAGCTTACTGGGATTGGACCAGAGCAAATGTTTGAACTCACAGGATCAGGCATTAGTGGTGTTAATAATTAATTCGGTTCCTTTAGTCGGGTAATATACTATTTACTTTGATATTTACCATCTTCAAGGGGTACTAATATGTCAAATATGTTAGAGCAGGCAATTGTGGACGCAAACTCTCTACGAGAGGCGGCCATTAAAAATGCTGAGTCAGAAATCGTAGAAAAATATTCTAATGAAGTTCGTCAAGCCGTGACTAAATTATTGGAACAAGAAGACGATCTTGATCTCGGTATGGAAGATGAAGATCAAGAAGACAGCACAGCCATGGAGCAAGTTCCAATGGCGCACATATCAGATGGACCAGATGAGATTGTTGAAGTCGATTTAGATGACATTATAGCCGCTGCCCAATCTGAAGAGGATGATGATTTTGAGCTAGAGAGAGAAGAAATAGCGGATGAAATTGGAATTGATTTAGGCTCAGAAGAGCCGGCTAATCGAAATGATGAAGAGTTAAACTTGGATGAGGGTGAGCTTGTAAATCTTTTTAAGGAATTGTTAGTTTTAGATGTTCCAGAACAAGCTGTTGAGGATTCCATGGAAGAAATCTCTCGTGATGAAGTAGAGGAAGATGAAGAGGAAATCTCTCAAGATGCCAATGTTAGTATGGAGCGTGTTGAGGGCATGGATAATGAAGATTCCGAAGAATATCTTAAAATCAAAGAAAAAAATGAAAATTTAAGCAATGAAAATAAAAAGCTTAAAGGTTTGATGGAAAGTTTGAAGAACAATCTTTTAGACCTTCAGACACAAAATGCAAGATTATTGTACACTAATCGTGTTTATGGAAACACCTCCTTGAATGAGCGACAAAAAAACAAAATTGTCGAGATGGTTTCGAACGCACGATCTGTTGAAGAAGCAAAGGTAATTTTTGAAACCCTTCAAAAGACAATGGCGAGTATATCTGAAAAGAATTCTCCAAAATCACTGTCTGAAGCTGTAACAAAAAGATCCTCGGTTGTTCTTAGCAGTCGCAGAGATGAACCAGTTTCTCAACAAAACCCGACCACCGATCGCTGGGCGATCCTGGCGGGATTAAAAGACAAATAAGGAGATAAAAATATGTCTGTAATTAACACTCTTACAGAGGGAATCAGACAACGCTCGCTAGCTAACGAGGGTGAAGCTCTTCTTGGAAAGTGGGAGCGCACAGGTCTTCTAGAGGGTCTCGACGATGTAAAACGATCGAATATGGCCCGTCTTCTAGAAAACCAAGCGGCTCAACTTCTCAAGGAGCAGACAACCATGTCGGCTGGTGACGTTGAGGGATTTGCCTCAGTTGCATTTCCAATCGTGCGTCGTGTATTCGGCAATCTTTTGGCACAGGACCTTGTTTCGGTCCAACCGATGAGCCTCCCAAGTGGACTCATTTTCTTCATGGACTTCGTTTACAGTCCTGACAGTGCCATGGGCGCTGTCAACGAAAACGGACAGCAAGTTCGTGGTACTAGCATCGCAGACTCGTCGCTTTATGGCGGTGGGGTTGTCGGTCGTCAGTTGACTGGTGGTATTGATCTTGAAGATCGCAACCAACAGGTAAGCTTCTATGGTTTGAACAACGGATTTGCTAGCCCAACAGGGTCTAACGCACTTCTTATGCCTCTCTTTAGTGGTACTTACGGTGACACAAAGACATCGCCGGGCGGAGAACTTTATGAGGTTCTTCGTGGAGATCCCGATTTGGTTTCGGGTACTTCGACCTATGCTATCGGAACGGCATCGTTTGACGGAAAAACAGCAGGCGCTGGCGGCTCAGACCTTGGTCTGAACCTTGACAACCTCCAAGCGGTTGTTATTTCTGGTTCTGATGGTGCTGGTGAACTCGGAGATGGCGGATATCACGCTACTCGTTTGAATCAGTTGTCCGGATCTAGCAGAAACACACTATTGTTGGTCGGTATTTCTCGCCTTGGTGGTCGTACACCCGTACAGCTTTCTGAGTCCATGGGCGGAAGAAATGTTGCTGGCGCAGGTGCCGGTGATCCAAGAGACAATGTGAGTGGTACCGTTATTTTCCCAATCACAGATCAGTTCGCATCTGCTGGCGATCCTTTTGGAGCCCTTAAGGGTGCTAATTCGTCGCAAGGATGGGGACTTGAAGCCTCAAGTGACATTCCAGAAATCGATATCAAGGTAGACAGCCTCGCCGTGACAGCAGTCACGAAGAAGCTGAAAGCTAAGTGGAGCCCCGAGCTAGCTCAGGATCTCAATGCTTATCATAATCTTGACGCCGAAGTGGAATTGACAAGCGTTCTTTCGGAGCAAATCGCTCTTGAAATTGATCAAGAAATTCTTTCTGATCTTGTTAGTGGTGCTAAGGGCGCAACCCTTTACTGGAGTCGCCTCCCTGGCAAGTTTGTTAATCGTGAAGACGGAAGTATTCTTGGAAGCACGCTTTTCCCAGACTTCACCGGAACGGTTAGCGAGTGGTACGAAACTCTTCTTGAGACAATCAACGAAGTAAGTGCCCGTATTCACCGTAAAACACTGCGTGGCGGTGCTAACTTCTTGGTCGTTTCGCCAGAAATGGCTAACATTCTTGAATTCACCAGCGGATTCCGTGCTGCGGCTGCTGTTGATGAAGAGGGTGGCAACTGGGGAGTTAAGCAGGTTGGTTCAATTAGTCGCAAGATGGATATCTATGTTGATCCTTACTTCCTCCGAAACGTTGTTTTGGTTGGTCGCAAGGGGAATAGCTTCCTTGAAAGTGGCTATGTGTATGCTCCATATGTTCCGCTGCAAGTCACGCCGACCATTTTTGGTACAGAGGACTTCGTGCCCCGCAAGGGAGTCATGACCCGCTATGCCAAGAAGATGGTTCGACCTGACATGTACGGTCTAGTTATTTGTGTTGACCTTGTGAACGCTCAAACTGAATAGTAATTATTAAGTTTGAATAATAACTGAGGGAACCCCGTCCATGTGGCGGGGTTTTCTTTTATTATTTGCAAAACCAAAAACTATTTATAAAGTAAACCTACGAGGTAACTTTTTATGCCAACAAATTTACAACCAGCAAGCACTGTTAGTTCTGTAATATTACCATCGACCGGATCACATTCAGAAGTGGCCGACCTTTTAGCTTATGGGATTTATAATACAACATCTTCTTTTATAAGTGGTGCTGTAGATCAAGTTGCATATACTTTTAATAAATTGGGCGGCAACGTCCTAGACTTAGAGATATCTACCAGAAATGTCTACAATGCCTACGAAGAAGCTTGTCTGGAATATTCTTACTTAATTAACACACATCAGGCTAAAAATGTTCTTTCCGATCTTATGGGCAATACGACAGGCTCATTCGACGAAGACGGAGAATTCTTCGAATTCGATAAGGGTCTAGATGAAAAACCAAACTTAAAATTCCCTAGATTTCAATTGGGATATGCAATGCATATTGGTAAAGGGGGCTCTGTTCATGCTGGGCTTGGTTCAACCCAAAGAATTTTTTCTGCTTCTTTTACACCAGCTAGAGACCAACAAGAGTATGACCTACAGGCACTAATATTTAGCGCCTCAGTTGATGGCTCGCCCGAGGGTGCTGCTTTTACTGGGTCTGTTGGAAAAAATAGAATAAACATAACGAATGTATACTATAAGACCCCGGCAGCGTCTTGGCGTTTCTTTGGAGGAAATGCTATTCAAACAGTTGGTAATTTATCAACATATGGAACATATGCAGACGATAGTACTTTTGAGCTTGTCCCTAGTTGGCAAAATACTTTACAAGCAATGAATTACGAAGAAGATTTAAAAGTTCGTTCTTCACACTATTCGTATGAAATAAATGATAATAGATTAAAGTTGTTCCCGACGCCAGATGGCTCAAGCCCAGACAAGTTTTGGGTGGAGTTTAGAACCTCTGAGGATGCTTACGATGAACAAGCAGACAGAAAATATGGGGCAGAGGGTGTCAATAATATGAATGCACTGCCTTTCCCAAATGTTCCATATGATAAAATTAATAGCATAGGAAAACAGTGGATAAGAAGATACGCTCTTTCCTTGACAAAAGAAATACTTGGACAGGTAAGATCAAAAATAGGGACAATACCAATACCAGGAAATGAGATTACATTAAACGGACCATCGCTTATTAGCGAAGCAAAAACAGAACAAAGTGAACTTAGAGAAGAACTAAAAGCAGTTTTGGATGAATTAGTATATGGTAAATTAGCCGAGGGGGACGCCCAGTTACAACAAAATGTTGAGACTGTTATGTCATCAATACCTTATGGCATATATGTGGGGTGATATAAATGGCTGTCAATAAATGGACTCAACCCACGCAGCCTCCCCCGCCACTTTTTGTAGGGCAGGCTGAAAGAGACTTTGTTAAACAAATTAATGATGAAGTTATCGAGAAGGTTGTTGGACAACAAGTACTTTATTATCCAATAGATATTGAACGATCGAATTATCACACATTATACGGTGAAGCCGTTAATAAAACATTTTTACCACCAGTGAGAGCTTACGCTCTTGTGGAGTATAATGGGTCCACTAGGACACAGACAGAAATAGGGTTTGATAATATTTATAACATTACCATTCACTTCCATAAAAGAAGGCTAACAGCAGATCAAAACCTTTTTGTCAGACTGGGAGACTTTGTTCAGTATGACCAATTATATTTTGAAATAGTTGATGTGTTTGAGCCTCGCTATTTGTTTGGTCAAGACAGTGATTTTGCTGATGGCACATCGCTAGAGGTTACAGCAGTAGGAAGAGAAGCTAGACAGGGATTATTCGATGCCAATTAGAACACCAACAAAGACACAGTTATCATCATCATATCCTTTGATGTCGTCAGATATTGAGAGCATAGATTATGCCTTGTACAATTTTATTAATGAAGAATTGAATATATATTGTGAGACAAACAAAGGATCACAAAAAGTTCCCGTTTTGTTTTCAACTCCTGAAAGGGCTTTCCAAATTAAAAATGAACAAACCTTAAGGAAGGATAATGGCAGAACAATAAATCTTCCCCTTATAACAATCAAGAGAACATCTATGAATAAGAATCCTCAGAATAAAGGGCGGTATGGTGTATATGTCCCGCCGTATTTTGACTTTTACAAAAAAGGAGGATCTTTAGAGTTGGTCAGAGCAGTTCAGCAAGATAGAACTAAAAACTTTGCAAACTCAAATGCCATTAGAAAATCCACGGGAGGCGATGCAGTTAGTAGGCAAACTTTTCCAGGAGAAAATAAAAATATAGTATATGAGTCGATATCTGTTCCATATCCAACATTCATAGAGGTAGTATATGAAATTAAAATGTTTTCTGAATATCAACAACAAATGAATCAAATGATGGAAACAATAACAACTTTTACAGGGTCTCCTAGTAGGTTTAAGATAGAGTATGGCGGAAATAAATATGAGGCTATTTTAGATCCTAGTTTAGCCATTGGTAATAATTTTGATTTAGGTACCGAAGAGCGACGATTTGAAACTTCGCTGACAACAACTGTGCTTGGATATTTGCTTGGTGCCGGAAAAAATCAAAAAACACCCAATGTTGTTATTAGAGAATCAGCCGCAAAAATACAAATCCAACGAGAGAGAACAATTGTGGGGGACATTCCAGAGTTTAGAAAAGATGATAAAGATAAATATAGACCATAAAATATTGTACCATTCTTTACAGGGAGTTTCGCCCTTTCCTCTACTATTTATTAAGAGCAATGAAGTAGCCATACATACTAATTTGTTCCGTATTTTATTAGACACTACATCAAGGAGACCTTTTTGATGGCTGACGAAAGAAAGTTTAAGTTCATATCTCCGGGCGTTTTTATAGACGAAATTGATAATTCCCAATTACCTGCCGAACAAGGCGCAATTGGACCTTTGGTCATAGGAACAGCCCCGCAGGGACCAGCGATGGTGCCAGTTACAGTTAATTCTTTTTCAGATTTGGTAGAAACTTTTGGTGAACCAAATGCTGGTCAGCCTGCGGATGATGCGTGGAGAAACGGACAACTTAGCGCACCTTCTTACGGTCTTTATGCTGCACAGGCATGGCTAAGAAACAACGCCCCATTGACTTTTCTTAGGTTAGTTGGAGAGGAAGATCCAGAGGCAACTGCCGCTGGTCAAGCAGGCTGGAAAGCTGGAACGCTTAGTTCTACACCAAGCGAAGGTGGTGCTTTTGCTCTTGTCGCTTTTCCAAGTGGGTCTGTAGCTGCTTCAACTGCGAAGGAGTACAGAACTCCTGTATCGGGTGCTGTTGCAGCTATTTTTTATGCTAATGAAGGGCGAGTTGTCCTTAGTGGTAACTTTGCTGGACCGACAGCCATCGCAACTCGTCTGGGCACAGGAAGCCTTTCGACGCTTATAGAAACCGATGACAAGGGCAGGTTCCACCTAGCCTTTGCACCGAATGGAACGGACCCTTTAAACTCTTATAGTTCGGTTGTCTCGTTAAACCCAGATGATAGAAACTTTATTAGAAAAGTTCTTAATACCAACCCAACGGTTGTGAACTCTGCGGTCACCACGCAGCAGACACGAACCTCTAATCAGGGTGGCGGCTACTGGCTTGGCGAATCTTTTGAAAGACAGCTTAAACAAGTTGGCTCTGGGAGTATGGGTGTGCTTGGCACTGATATATTTGGAACGAGGCATCACCTGGCTATGTTTCCAATGAGAAATCAAGTTAGCACGACACAAGATCAAAACGATCACAACTATGGATCTAAAAAAGCCTCAACTGGTTGGTTTATTGCACAGAATTTAAATGTGGGCGCTGACGCTACTTTCCAAGCTCAATCACAGCAAAAACTTTTTAGAATTGAAGCTAGGACCGGTGGGCAGTCACCGCAAAGAAAAGTTAAGATTACTATTGAAAATATTAAAGCCCCTGAGGGTGAATTTGAAAAATACGGTTCGTTTTCTTTGGTTATTAGAAAGATTCATGATACAGATTTAAATCAAAAAATCTTAGAGCGTTATGATTCTCTTAATTTAAACCCTGCCTCATCAAACTATATCGCAAAAGTCATTGGAGATAAATTTGTTGAGTACGATACCGCAACAAAAACAAATAGAGAGTATGGTAGCTTTACAAACAAGTCGAAATATGTTCGTGTTGTGATGGATGAAGATGTCGATAGAGGAACAACAAATTCAGAGTTTCTGCCATTTGGGGTTTTTGGACCTATGACTTATCGTGCCGCTACGATCGTTAGTGGATCCGGGGGACTTTCTAGATACGGAAAATATCACACAAACTTCCAACTCAGCGCATCCCGTGGTGCTCTTGCTACCATGCTTGATGGTGGCTCTGACGCAACGTTTGGTGACCCTGGCGGTTATCACAGAACCGTTTATGCTGGTTCAGAAGACAACTTCTTGGTTTTTTCACCTGGCAGCGATTCAAAACTTATAGTCAATGATTCGGTTACTTTTACAGGATCTTTTGTGTTTCCCTCCACGCCGCTTCGCCGTCATCAAAACTGGGGACGACCTGGGGTTCCAATGAAAAATGTTTATTGGGGTGCCTGGACAGGGATTAATTTCAATGATCAAACTTTTGATCCCGGTGTTCTTGATACTTTGACAGCAAAAGCAAATGGCTTAGAAGATGTCATCGCTCCGACTGGACCACGAGATGTGGCTCCTGCTTTTGTGGCGGGTCGAACCGGCGCAGGTGTGCATGGTAATGGTCAGGGGAGTCTTAATCTTCCCTCACTTGGGGACGGAACTTTTGCCTCACAATCAACAGACCCCTTGCAGCATAGCTGGGTGTTTACACTTGATGATGTGATGGAGCATTCCGCATCTCTCGGTCTTGGCGGGGGATATGTTTACATGTCCGGCAGTCGTCAGTTCCAAGCGAGCATATCGGCACTCTCTGGCGGATATACAGGATCGCTCAACAAAGGGATTGATAGATTCACCACCTTACTTCATGGGGGTTTTGATGGGACCGATATTACAGAGAGAGATCCTTTTAGAAACAATGCTACGGCTGCTGGAACGGCAGAAGTAGATAGTTCTAAGTTGCACTCAATCAAGAGAGCAGTCAATATTATATCTGATGTTGACCAATTTCAGTTTAATGTTGTAACGATGCCTGGAATTACGCAACAAGATGCAACTAACTATCTTTTGGAAAAAACCGAGGAGCGTGGCGATGCTTTAGCTATTATCGATCTTGAGAATATCTACACTCCGGATACCGAGAGTACAGAAGGTGCCTCAGCCAGAAATAGCTTTACAATTAAGCAAGCAACAGACGCACTCAAAGCTAGAAATATTAATAATAGCTACGGTGCTGCGTACGCTCCATGGGTACAGATCCAAGACACTATCTCAAATAGACTTCTGTGGGTACCTCCTTCGGTTGTTGCTTTCGGCGCTCTTTCTTCCAATGATCGAATAGCGGCGCCCTGGTTTGCACCGGCGGGCTTCACTAGGGGTGGATTGTCTGAAGGAGCCGGCGGTCTACCCGTCTTAGATGTCACCAAAAGACTTACTTCTGATGACAGAGATGATCTTTATGAAGCTGGCATTAATCCAATCGCCAAGTTCCCTGCTGAGGGTATTGTGATCTTTGGACAAAAGACTTTACAACAGACACGATCAGCACTTGATAGAATTAATGTTAGAAGACTGTTGGTATTCCTTAAGAGAGAAATTTCTTTCATCGCTTCTAGGTTGCTTTTCGCACAGAATAACCAAGACACTTGGAATCGATTCTTGCAACAAGCTACCCCGGTCTTGGAAGGAGTCAAATCTCAGTTTGGTATTGACGACTTCCGCCTTATTCTGGACGATACAACAACAACTCCAGATTTGGTCGATAGAAACATCATTTACTCTAAGTTGATTGTCAAGCCAACTCGCTCAGCAGAATTCTTTGCAATTGACTTTGTTATTACAAACAGCGGTGCTTCTTTTGAAGACTAAAAAAGTTATTAAAGAACTATTTAGATATAGGATTTCTTTAGAGGAGAAATTAAATCATGCCTGATCTTTTTTGGAGTAATGTAAATACCGACCCAAAGCGCCGTTTTAGATTTATACTTACCGCCGGAAATATTCCGATTTGGACTATTAAAACAGTAACTAAGCCAGCAGTGACAGTTGGTACGGTAGAACACCAGTTCCTTAATCACACTTTTAAGTACCCAGGGAGAGTTACTTGGAATAATATTACAATGACTCTTGTTGATCCTGTGGATCCAGATTTAGCTTTTACATTTTTGGACAAACTTCGTAAATCGGGTTATGATTATCCGACTTCTGACCGTGTTAGAGGCACAATTAATAAGAAGGACGCTGCTGGAGTTCAGGGTCTTGGCGGAGTCGCTATAGCTCAAATTGATGCTGAAGGCAGAGAAATAGAAAAATGGAAGTTAACAAATCCATTTATTGTTAACATAGATTTTGGTGGTAACTTAGATTACGCTGCTGATGAAATGAATGAAATATCTGTTGAAATTGCGTACGACTGGGCAGAACTTGCACCAGGTCCCGGAAGATTAGCGAGATAAAGATTAACCAATTAAATTTTATCTGATAGAATATATTTAAGTTATTTAGAAAGGTTGTATAAATGAGTAGAAATAAAGGAAGAGTAAGTCCATCTGGGGAGGATGTTCTTGAACAAGAGGAGCCACCTCCTGTAACTCCTGTGACTTACCCCACTCAACCACCCCCAGATAGTTCAGGGTTTAACTGGACTAATCCTACATACTTTGTAGATTTACCCAGCAAAGGCATGTTTTATCCGCCTACTCACCCTCTTTTTAATAAAGATACTGTAGAGATTAAATACATGACAGCGAAGGAGGAGGATTTTCTAACTTCGCAGCCGCTCCTTAGGAAAGGTATCGCTATTGATAGAGTTATTGAGAGTGTTTTGATTGACAAGGATATAGAACTAGATAGTTTACTACTTGGTGATAAAAATGCCATCATGGTTGGTACTCGAATAACAGGATACGGGGAAGAATACAAGGCAAAAGTAACTTGTCCTAAATGTAAGGAAGATACTGATTTTGAATTTAACCTAGAAAAAATAGAAAACTGGGACTTTGAAGCAAAGCTAGAGGAACTTGGATGTGAATTCACACCCAAGAACACAGTGATGGTAAAACTTCCGCTTACAGGAGTGGATGTTGAAATTAGACTTCTTAACGGACATGACGATAAGAGGTTAACAGAAAAAGCTAATAAGAAAAACAAAAAGAATCTTGAGTCTAGTCTTTTGACAGATCAACTAAGGGCTTTTATAGTTTCGGTAAACGGTATTGATTCTCCGTTTGCTATCGCAAATTTTGTTACAGAGATGCCAGCGAGAGACTCAAAATTTTTAAGAGATTTATATCTCAACATTGCACCTAATATTGACTTAACTCAAGAATACCAGTGTTCTAGATGCGGATACGAGGCGGACATGGAGGTTCCGCTTGGTGTAAACTTTTTTTGGCCTGAGTGAAGATAATAAAGAATATATTTACGAAGAGATTTTCCAATTAATTTATTATGGAGGGTGGTCTTTTCGAGAATGTTATAATCTGCCGGTTGTAATCAGAAGATGGTTTATAACAAGATTTTCCAGAGAAAAAATAAAAGAAGCCGAAATGAGGACGGGCACTTTATCATAAAACCCTTTAGCAGACTATTTATTTAAGCTGTGAGGTGCCCTTTGTGAAAGATGAAATTGATTTTGAAAATGAGGTTCTTGATCTAAACGAGGTCAAGAATACTTTAAACGAAAATATTCTCCATGTTTTTGCGGCATGGATTGAGTATTTGTTGTCAAAAATGTTTAAGGGTAGGAGAGTGCCGGTTCGTGTTCGGGGTAACCGGATAGAAGTTGAGCGCTTCACTGATGCCTTAGTAAACGAAAAAAGATACATGGATTACATCAAGAAGTATGGACTTGATGATCCTATGACCTATAAGCAAAAAGCAAAACTGGACGTTGCAATTAAGAAGTTTGAGCGTGAGGCAAGAATAAATTGGCCTATCAAAAACTAATCTTGAAAATAGGATCTGCGAACGATGTCTAGGAGCCGGATTCCAGGCATGGGCATCAGAGACCTAGGTCGGCAAGTTGCCACCGAGGGGATCGCCGAACTTTTCGCCGATCTGGTTGGCAATTCTCAATCCTACGCCGAGCAGATAGCGGACAATATGAACCCAATTGCCGGCATAATAAGAGGTCTCCAGCAGGGTCTTGGAGTTCAGCTTCCAAGAAACATATCAGACCTAACTGAAGAGTTTATTAAGCTAGAGATTAAACTGGATGACCTTCAGGTTGATGTTGGTCGTGCGACTGGACTCTTTACTAAATTAGGGTTAGAAATAGAAGCTCTAACTGATATGAATAGAGAGCTTGGTGTTACCTTTGACAGGACCGCCAAAGCGATGACCGCCCTAGATAAGAACTTTAGCCTCTTGTATCAACAGACCGCACAACAACAGGCAGCAACAATGAGGCTGACTTTTCTCATGGAAAATCTCGGTGCTGCTGCTGAGGATACCGGAAAAAGTTTAGAAGTATTTTCTCGTGGCATGTTTTCCACCGAGCGTGCTGCTCAAAGCAGCGTTAAGAACCTTATTAATTTGGCAAGAGAGATAAGATTTAAAGGTGGTCCTGCTCAAATGATGAAGGACATTGCCGAAATCGGACCAATGATAGTTAAGTTTGGAGAAAGCTCAGAGAGAGTCATGGGAGACTTGGCTAAACATGCCCGTAAGACCGGACTAGAGATGAAGCAGATATTTGATGTAGCAGATCAGTTCGATACTTTTGAGGGAGCCATAGAAAAGGCAGGAATGTTAAACGCCCAGTTTGGGCTAGGTCTTGATTCAATTGCACTAATGCAAGCAGACGACGCTGAAAGAAGAACGATAATCGTGCAGAGATTTCACGAGCTATATGGTGCTTTTGACAATCTAGATCGCCGCCAAAAACAAATTATGGGCGAAACACTAGGTTTCGGTGCAGATATTTTATCTACTAGAAAATATTTTGAGGAAATGCCTCTTTTTAAAGACGCTATCACTACCATAGAGAATGCGGCAGTCGAGCAGACAAAGATAGCAGAAAAAGGCGAGGCGGCTTTTGAAGGACAGATAAGAAACATGGGGTCGATGAAACTCCCAGGCATGGAGGCAAATGTAAATCAAGCTATCGGCGGTGTATTGGACTCTTTTAAGAGTCTTGCAGGTGCCACCACATTCATTTCCACAGAAATGACTAGACAGTTTGGGATGACCTTTGTACCTAGAGATTACCGAGCCATATTTGATTTTGCTACAGGAACAGGACAGGCACTTTATCAATTTAACAAAGCACCCACAGGTCCCGGTACCCTGCCGGCAGTCCCTGGTGCGCCAGGAACCCC
>CEUT01066553.1_pt1 | contig 13648 bp, 27 predicted proteins | sample 531401 | NCBI WGS metagenome assembly CEUT01 (sample SAMEA2622821, study PRJEB7988) | marine metagenome | biome: marine biome (ENVO:00000447); feature: surface water layer (ENVO:00002042); material: "saline water (ENVO:00002010), including plankton (ENVO:xxxxxxxx)" | depth 5 m | reverse complement strand
GATGCCTACCTCGACGAGGTCTGCGGACCGGTCGTCATCGGGAGTCTCACCTACGCCGCCTCGGTGGTGCTGTTTGAGGTGGACCCCATCGCCTACGCCGTCGGCTACGACGAGTGGCTGTGGGACGCCTTCGGCGACGACGAAGAGGTGGTAGCATGAGCGACTGTCAGTTCTGCCACATGGAGGACTTGCGAGCCGTGCCCTTGATGCACATTGTTCTTGCCTGTCAGTCGTGCAACGACCGACGACTCCGTCAGCGAGTGGCTGACCACATCCGAGGGGTTTATATGGGTCCGACCCTTGGGAGTATTGAAGCGGCCACGAGCCGCCGACCCAACCAACAACAGGAGGAATGCCTATGAAGAAGTACGCACGAGTAGTGAAGGAACAGCGCACGCCGTTGACGGCGGAAGAATTGACGACCATGGACGCTCACTTGGCGAGCGGACGAGGGGACGCAGACGGGTACATCGCCCTTGAACTGATGGCTGAGGTCAAGCACCTTCGCCGCATGATGGCGATTGCCTACGGCTGGATTGGCCGCAAGGCACCCAGTGGGACGACCATGAACCGAGACTACATGGCCGCCTTGAAAGAGGCCGCCCGCATCAAGAAGGAGGACGAGTGAATGGGGAAAACGATTAGAGGAGAAGGCACCGTGGACCAGTGGAACACGGTCAATAACTTGGCCCGAGCCTCAGCGGACGCTGGAATCGTCTTGCGCTCCAACGATGACGGTAGCGCAAATTACACCACGCTGAACAAGTTCGCACGACAGGACCCAAAGACGCTCTCCAAAGTCTTGCTCTTGCAGGCTATCACCTGCGGACGACAGCGTTTGGTTCTCGGACGACAGCGCAACGCCATGACTAACGCCACCGAGGAACAGCGGTACGAAGCCGCCGTAGAGTGGGACCATCAGTTCGGCCTGCGTGAAGGGCGGAGCCCCCGTGCCTTCGGTGTGGCGGACTTCGTCATGGACTTAGAACGCTGGCTCCGAGACTCGGCACACCTGCGCCGCCTTCACCAGCAATCCGTGAGCGAGAATGTAGCGAACCCGGTCACCGTGTTCAGTCGCCGACGGGACGCCTACGAGGACTCTCATGTCGGTTTGTTCGTGGGCAGTCGGGGTGGAATGCCCAACCACTACACATCAATCACCTACCAATCACAGTGGGCGGATGCTGACTTGTCGTTCCTGCAAAACCTGCTGGACCGGTTGAAGCCGCTCTCTACCCTGCTCATGCAGACTCACGAGGCGCACAGCAACGACGCAGAACACCAGCGGAACATTGAGTTAGCCAAGCAGTACGAGTCGAAGGTGGAGGAACTGCAAAATCGCCGTGATGAAATGGTTCGTGAGGACAAGGAACTGCACGAATGGTTGATGGCCAAGCCTGCCTTCATCCGCGACCACACCGGCACCCGTGTGCTACGCACCCACGAGCATCACATCCGAAGCACCAAGTGGTCGTTGCTCGGCCGCCACTCATGGGAGGACACCATGAGGCGGACCCAGCAGTCCTTGGCTTCATATCAAAACCGCATAGACAACCACACACCTCATCACATGGGGCTCGTGAACCGGGACAACTTGAACGAGGAAATCGTCAAGGTGATGACTGATGCCCTGCGCTACGCCGTCTCCTACTCCGATGTGGAGGTGGTAGAATGAGTGAACCAGTGTTTGTTCACACCGCCGAGGAGCCCATGGTTCTTGAGAACAGTTTCGGTAAGGTCCGTGGCCCCGAGACGGTCACCATGACGACGAAGGTTTGGATATGGGAATCACGCCCCAACCGAGGCTCTTTCTCATGGGGCGGTGACGATGACTGGTACGCCGAGGGCGGCCTGTGGTTTGACGACGAGGGCTACCTCACGGACTTTGACGGGGTCTATGACCTGCCGCCTGCCGCCATCAAGTATCTCTACGACGAGGGACGACTGACTCAGTGGTTCATTGATATGTGGACGGAGTCGGGACGATTGGAGGTGAGCGAGTGAAGGGCGACACGAAAGCGATTCAGTGCCTCGGCTGTGGTTCTCACGCCTACCGCCTGTTGTTCATCAAGACGAATGGGAGGGGGCCAAACCGCCTGCGGCTCATCTGCAACAAGTGTCACACGCACATCACCTTCGCCGTTGGCGGCCGTGCGGTTAATAAGGGACCGGCCCGTCGCAAGAACAAGGAGGAATTACTATGAACATCTTCGCACTTGACCGAAACCCATCAAAAGCCGCCCGCATGATGGCCGACAAGCACATTCCAAAAATGATTGTGGAGTCGGTGCAAATGCTGGTGCAGGCCATGCTGAGCAACGGCGCACCTGCCGAGCGTATGCCGCTCACCAAGACCAAGCAGGAGCCGCACCGTGGAGGGTACCGAGCGCACCCCTGCACGCTGTGGGCTGGGCAATCGCTGGACAATTGGATGTGGCTTTTCTCCCACGCCGAGGCGCTGTGTGCGGAATACACCATCCGCTTTGGCAAGACGCACTACGGGGAGTCGCAGATTGACCACCTGTGGTCTGCGTTTGTGTGGGAGCGTTACATGACCAAGTCGGGCATGACCGACTTTGCCCGTGCCCTCAACCAGTCGCAAGGTCGCAACCTCGACCTGCTGGACGAGAACATGGACGCCGTGGATGCCTACCGCACCTTCTACCTGCGTGAGAAGGCACGCTTCGCCAAGTGGGACCGTGCCCCGCAAGGACCGCCCTCATGGTGGCCCATCGCCCCCTGCGAGGAGGTGAGCCGGTGAAGGAATTCTTGAGTGAAGGGCTCAAGGTCATGGTGAAAATCACGACCAAGGGCGAGATGAGTATTCACACCGTGCCGTTTGAGTGGACGGAGGAGATGATGGACAGCATGGCTGACGAGTTGTTGGACACCGAGGGTGCGGAGAAGCACGACCTTGGAGTGGACGACACCGGCATCATGCGTGCGGTCATCTACTCGTACAACCAATCCTACGGGCACCTGCTGGATTTCAACCAGCACTTGACAGACGGACTGATGGAGGGACTGAATACGCTGGTCGCGCTCAAGGGCGACGCCGTCGTTTCACTCTCCCCGTCGTGGTTGGAGGTAGTCTGACCCTATCATGATAGGCCAACCCTTTATATGGGTCGGCAGATACAGAATAATGTCGGGGCGACAACCCCGACGCAAACAAACAAAGGAGGAATGCGTATGAAAAAAATAGCAGAAGCAACACGAGCAACCAAGTTCGGCACCTACGATGCAAGTAAGGGGCTGGACTCAAAGATGAAGACACGGTGTACCGACAACTGCAAGCAGTTCGGTAAGACGGCCAACCCGTTGTCCTGTTCCATCAAGTGGAAGGACATCAAACAGCGTGGTGGCTGGTGGTACAACATCCGAGACACACCGGGCAAGCGTGCCCGTCGGGTGTGCCCCGACTGCGCCAGCAATTACAGCGTGAAGGGTAAGAGCGGAAGCCTACCCCAGCCGCTTTGGAGCGAGGTGTTCCGAGGATGACTGAGGTGTACGACTGGATGAAGAACGGCGATGGCTACACCTTCTCGCTGTTTGTGCGGCGGTTTGACGACCTCGTGTGGGAGGACTACGGTTCATGCTTCCGTGTGCAACATCAGTTTGACTACGGCATCCTTCACTGGGTAGGGCCGGGTGAATTGCCGGATTGGTTCGGCATCTCGGGGGTGGACGAATGAAGACGACACGCCTTGAGGACGAGTTGCTTCTCATCGCTCAAGTGGAGATGGCTCTTGACAAAGGGCCGTCGTGGGGTGAGCCAGCAAAGCGGATGAGCCATGACCTACGACTCATGCTCGCCAATGCTTACTTCCGTGAGCGTGCTTGGACAGTCGGGTTCTTCACCAGCCTACTGGTCAATGTGGTGCTACTCATGGGGGTGTTCTTGTGAACGCCCCACTGCTACTTGCCGCCAAGAAGGTGGTGCATCGGTTTGAAAAGGAATGGTCCACGGTGGGGGACGGCACAAAGTTGGCCGAAGAGGTCACGGTGTTGAAGCGCCTCGTCATTGAAGTGGAGCGGGAGATGGAGCGTGAGGCCATGTGGTATGAACACCAACGGCAGAACGCCAACCGTGAGTTCAACGAGATGATGCTACGAGGTGATGAGTGATGGACTACGGCTCCGGTTATCTCATCGTCGTGGTGCTGTGGTTCCTGTGGGAGTTGGTGTGGTCTTACCACACCGAGCCCGAGGAGTGGGAGCCTCACCCAATCACCCGCCCGCAAGTGAACTCCGGCAGTGAGCCGGACACATTCGCTTGGGCCATGATGCAGAATCAGCGAGGTGGTGAGTAATGCGTGGAGATTGGTACGAAGAGGTGTGGTGCGACTACGGCTACACCGGCGGTAAATTGCGCTGTGGCCACAACAAGGCCGATTTGTGCGATTGCTGGTGCGACGGGCATAAGCCCGGCAAGCAACACCTCAAGGACGAATGCACCCACGACAACTGCGTGTACTGCGAATGCGAGTCATGCGGGATGCCCAAGAACCCGAAGGATAAGTGGTGCGAAGTCTGCACCGCAGAGGAGGAGTCCGAATGATGACCAACAAGTACACCGTCACCAACGCTAACGGTGAAGAGGTTTGGATGGTTCACATCCTCGTGGAGTGCGATGTGTGCAAGCGGGGGTCAATCGCCCACCGCACGGCTCGTCTCTGCGACAAAGACCACCGAGCGACATTCGCCTTCCTTGACACCAGCAATCTGCCCACCGCTGTGCGAAGCAAAAACGAGTGGGTCTGCTGGGACTGCCAAGACGCAATCTACCGCCCCGAGCGTAAGGCGAAGGTTTCAAATAGGGGGCAACCTACCGACTGAATACTCAAGGGGTCTGCTCTCGGGCTCTCGGGTTTTTGCGTTTCCCCCGAGCCTCCTGCATCTCCGTCCGAGGGCGGCCCCACCCACAGGTGATACCATGACAAACAGATTTATTTTTGCAGACCGTGTGCATGAACTACTCGTAGCACACCCCGAAGGTCTGTCGTCGTATGAGATTTTCAACCGACTGGCAGACAGCAACCGGAACACCCGCTGGCTTCCGTCAAGGAACAGCATCGGCTCACGCCTCGCCGCCATAGGTGGCTTCGTGAAGCAGGGCAAGGCCACCGGCTACTCCGCCATGACCTCACGCCGTGTGGTCGTGTGGACGCTGGACTTAGACAAGTGGCGTGCATGGAGGGGTCTTGATGACTGACATGAACATCGTCAGCGTCGGGGCCATGAAGTTCAATGTGACCATGCCCATGACAAGGAACAAGAAGGGGATGCTGATTCAACGACCCTACTTCTCCATCACCGACGACGGTGCAGAGTATCACTTCAACGGGCGTGATGTCATGTGGTCTTTCTTGGACGCACTGTTCCCGACAGACCCCCTACCTCGCAACGCTTTGGAGGACGACTTGTATGCACCCGATGTGGGTACGCCGTCCATGTGGCAATTGTTCAACGACTTCGCCTACGAGGCGTTCACGGAGGGCAACGACTACCTCGTGCTGTATCACAGCGCCGGTGTAGTCAGCATGGTACAATCGCTCAACGCTGTGAACCTCTCCAACGACATAGAGCGTGCGGGGGAGGCTCTAAGTGCCATCATTGGTGGAGAGCCGTGCTACTCGGTCGTGAAGTATCGGGACAAGCACGGTACGCACCTGCGTCGTATGGCGACGGTGTATCACGAGGGCATCGCCTACGAAGTCATTGACTTGGGTATGCGGTGGTACTATCGCATTGTGTCGGAGTGGAACTACACCTCATTCTCCATCTGCTTGAGGCCACCCGCGACCATGAAGAAGAAGGACAACGCACTGGCGTTGTTCATAGAGACGACATTCGCCAAGACCAAAGACCTACCCCGAATCCTTGAGAGCGGTGTGGACAGCATCAAGCCGTTGCCCACGCTGTCGTCTGTCTTGACTCGTGAGTATGATACGCTTCGCTGGGAACGATACGGAGGTTCGGCTTAAGACTGTTGCGGAATTATTTTTCTTTTTTCTGCGGCGACTGAAAGAAATAAACCGTGGGACTGCTTGCCATTTCCCGTTATTCTTTTTTTTCGTCATAGGGATTGAAAACAATTGCACTATCTAATACTGTAACATAGTAACCTTTTTCTTCAAACACTCTTAGGGAATAAAATTATTTAGAGGAAATGCCACGCAGTGCAAGCATTATTTATTTTTGTGAAAAAAGAAAAAAGAAAAAGAATTCAACACATTGATATACTGACGAGGAGGACAAAGGAATATGACACTGATACGACACCACGACATTGACATCTACCACCGAAGCACCAAGCAAGCGCCCGGTATCTTGCGAGGTGTTCTTCTCGCCAACGAGAATGAACACGGCCACGCTGGGTACCTTACCATCAAGGGCTTGGTCGCTGGTAGGACACCGGACTTCTACATCAACTCAAAGTTGCTTGGGAACATCACCTTCAATCAAACGGTGAACCCTGCTACCGCTGGTTGGGAAGGCTGGTACCTCAAGACTGAGAACGCTAACGAAGACTACTGGGCAGTCGTGAACATCAACGAGTGGCCTACCACCGGTCTGTTCCCGGTTGAGGACAGCAAGAACACTTGGATTTACGCCTACCCTGTGGTGCGTGATGTGCTGGACTTCTTCTCCACCAAGCACGCAGAGCAGGTTCTCGTCTTGACCAACAGCGCGATTCACGAAGTGCTTGACCCCGAAGAGTTCCGGCAGATGAAAGAAAACGAGTTTGTCTCTTACGACTGGGACTATTCGGCCAAGCCCAACCTTGAACTTCAGTGGGCCAAGAATGACGGTGGGGCGTTCTTCACTCCACCCGCTTGGATGTTCCCCTACTTCGCAAAGCAGATGGACTACAAGGCGGCTAAAACCTTCATGGTTGGCTACAACGACGATAAAGAAATCAACGATGTGGCGGGCCATGAAACGCTGAAAGAGGTCGCAAGCCACCTCGGGATGCGTGTCACGAAGAATCACGAGGACTGCCTGCTTAAGGCGGTTGATGAAATGGACGAACTCACCAAGAAGGCGAACGAGGTTCGCCAACAGATTGAAGAACTGGCGAAGGGCAAGCCACCAGCGAACAACACGATGTGGGGCTGATACGATGGACATTTTCAAGACGATGAACGAATATGTGCGGCGCAACCACTATGTGGATGTGGAGGACAAGGTGCCTGTGTTCCTGTGTTCAATCGGCACACACATTTTCAACGGCTTGAACAAGTGCGGCGTCTGCCCGTTCATCCCGACCGGGGAGGACAATCAGTTCGCCATTGACGCCTGCATCCTGCGGCACGACAACCGACCCATCTACACACCCATGTCCCATGTAGCCGACACTCGTCTACACATCGTCATGCGTGGTATCAAGGGGTCGGGGAAGTCTATCCTCATCAACCTCTTCCTTGCACCACGGACCGGCCTGCTGGCCAACAAAGCCAACGCTGAGATTGGTCTTGGGTTCCGCACGGACATTGGTGCTGGCAGTATCACCGAGGCCGGTATGTTCGGCTCGGTGGACGAGGACGGCAACATCATGGGGCGACCGCTGGCTCGTGAGATGTGCGGTGGCTTCCTCGGCTTTGAGGAGTTCTCCTCGCTGGTTGATGCCGCCAAGAAAGACCACAGCACCGACATGACCAACCAAATGCTGACATCCACCGACGACGGCCGTGTCAAGAAGGTGATGAAGGCCGGTTGGGTTGAGTACACTACACGCTACACGCTATGGGCTGGCACCCAGCCTGCCCGTTTTGAGATGGAGTCCGGTATGGACCGTCGCTTCTTCGTCATTGACATTGACATGACGCCCGAGAAAGAGTTGCAGTACAAGATGGCACAGGCCAAGCAGGCCAGCATGGCACCCCACAAGCGTGCCGAGTTGGTGGCGATGGCTGACGCCATGCGAGACTTCTTCACCGAGCGTGCTATGGATGTCATTCTCAACCCACCAAAGGGCCTGCACTTTGACGACGAGTTCAATGAGTGGCTGTTCCGCCCCGAGGTGCGTAGCCACGAGGCTGACTTGTTCCGGCGGCTTGCTCTCGGCTACGCCGTCATGTCCCCACACTACAAGGGTGGCGACATCCTGCGAATCAAGATGACCGACCAACTGCGTGAAATCCTTGACCGCTGTTTGCAGATGCGACGAAATGTCATGGACGCCGATATGCTTCTCATCAAGAACACCTTTTGGAACACGCAGATGTCCCGCTCCTCGCTCGTTAAGGAGGTGGCCCGTATGGTCACCGGTGGCGACTACCAAGCCGCCAAGCGGTGGATTATGGACACGCTGGTGCATCAGTCGTGGTTCAGTGAGGAGACGCCCAAGTCCACCGGCCGTGGCCGTCGTGGCATACAAGTATTCATCGGCAACCGCCCTACCAATGCGGAGCCACTGGTCAAAAAGAAGAAGGTGATTGAATGAAGAAAACGAAGAGGCAGTATTTTTGTGATTGGGCGTGCGAGATTCTTGCAGAGGTCGGAGAGGCTTCTGCCGCTGAGTTGGTGGAGGCCATGATGATTCGCCCGACAACGGGGCGAGCGAATGCTGAACTCCCCAAGAAGAACACGGCGGTGCAGTATCTCCGCATGGATAAGCGAATCAAGGGTGAGTATCAAAAGGCGAAGCGTACTGTCGGCAACCAAAGGTACAACCTCATGGTCTACTCACTGGTAGGTGATGACGAATGAAGATGCGGCACAAGCACTGGCGCAACCGTGCGTACCAACTCCTCCGTGAGAAAGACGAGGCTATGACTGCGAGCGAGATACTGGCTCACACCAAGACCAAGTACAGCCCCGGCACAGCCGGGCACGCCGCACAGTTGCTCCGAGTTGATAAGCGGTTCTTCTCCTACCCCTGCACCAGCCCACGCCATGACGGCGATGGCCAAGTCATGCTCTACGAGGTGTACCCCGATGAGTGAATGTCCCCTCTGCAATCTGCCTAACCGCAGGGAAATTGAAATCAAGTTGCACCGTGGTGAAATCACCGGTGCGTTCTTGGAGAACAAGTATTCGTGGAACATCGGTACGGTCGGCATTCACATGGATGAACACCTTTCGTTTGACCCGATGGAGGCGAACCGGATTGAGGCTTTGCGTGATGAGTCCATCAGCACCCTCAATGTGGCCGAGAACCTCGTCCAGCGCCTCGTAGGATGGATGGATGAGTTGGAGGACCGTAAGGACGAAGAGGGACTGACCTCGGAACTTATCGGGGACGCCACCAAGTTGTTCTCGCAGGCGCAGGGCTTCTTGAAATTGATTGGTCAATTGAAAAAAGAAATAGGTGTGGATTCCCAATTGCTTCTTGCTGACCGTAAGGTGGACACCGTGATGGGAATTCTCGTTGATGTCCTCAAGCACGAGCCCGTGTACCTTGACCAAATCCAGTTGCAGTTGGCCGCTCTCCAAGCACCGAAGGTGTCCTACGACGACGCAGACTTTGAGGTGGTGGAATGAAGCGGAAGCGTGTCCTGTGGACGGCACCCATCTACACGAAGGACTTCCCCAAATTGGCGTCCGACATGGCAGATGACGGCCTGCTGTTCCTGCCCGACCGTTCTAAACCGAACGGTTATATGTGGCTTGTTGCTGATTATGAACTCCCGACGAAAAGCGTGCGCGAGAAGTGGGACTTGACGCCCCACCAAATGCGCCGTTTCATCGCTTGGCTACTTGAAAACGACACGAGGTTGATTGAATGGGAGTGATTATTTTTGCAGACGACGATACGAAGTATCGCACCGGCGACCACATCGTAATGTACGGCGACATGACCGTGTCACCGACGGTGCCGGACACGACCTTCATTTACCACACGGACAAGTTCACGGAGAAGGACGCTATCATGTGGGCATCCATCATTCCCCATCGCATGGTCGTCGTGGGCAAGTTGCCCAAATTGACGAAGGCCAGCGAACACTGTGTCATCGTGGACCAGCAGGTCAAGGTGAAGCAGGACTACTCCCGCTCTATCCGTGCGGCCCTGTGCTGGGCTGACCGTGACCGAGCCCACCGGGCGCTTAACCCCGTCCCTCTCCCTCTCGCTAACGCCTTCGTGCGTGTCAATGTCCACGACATTGAGTTGGGTCGTCTGCTGGCTCGGTGCAAGTTCACCCTGCACGACGACTACACCAAGGCGGCTATCGCCTACGGCGTCTCTCCCGTCCGCAACTTCAAGTGGCCTCCGAAGTCCAACCGGGCCCTTGATATACTGCCGTTGGGTATGAGACAAACAGACAAGCATTTGGACATCATCGTGAACAATGACTTGGTCGTGTCAAACGAGATTCGCACGAACCAGCCCGACGCTTTGCCCACTGGCTTGCCTAAGAAACAACAAGAGGTGATTACATGGTTATGACGAAATTATTTGTGTACGGAACATTGAAGCAGGGACACGGCAACCACTCCCGATTTTTAAAGGATGCTAACTTCCTCGGAAAAGCAAAGACCGACCGTGAAATGTGGGCGCTCGTAGACTTGGGTGCTTTCCCCGCTATGACCTACGGTGATATGCAGGTGCAGGGCGAAGTCTATGAGGTGGACGCAGAGCAACTGAAGCGCATTGACTACTTGGAAGGCGTGGACTCCGGTTTGTACGACCGCCACACCATTGTGATTGACATTGACGGTGAGAAGCACGACTGCGATACTTACCTCATGTTCTCTATCCACATTCTCGCTAAGGTGCAAAACCAAGAGCGATTCGCTGTTTGGGGAGAGTGAAACCCTTAAACCATACCGACCGTGCTATAAGTGTGTCGGCCAACAACAACAACAAGCGAGTGCGTAGGGCAATCGTTGAACTACTGTTTGAGCATGGTGCCTGCACGCGTGAGCAAGTGGCAGAACATTTGCAGAACTACAAGGGTGTGAAGAATGTTCCTTCTCCTAACAGCATTTCTGCTCTCATGTCAAAGAACCCTCAAGTCGTTATTGTGGGCCGTGAAAAGGTTGAGATGACCAACGGCGTGAACACGCACCACTTTCAATTTGACATTGACCGTGCTGTCATCAAATCAAAGGACGACCTCATCTTCACCCGTCCTCTTTCGGTGATGACGCCGAGCGAGCGACGCCGAGCCATCCAGTGCGAATGCTGTGCCCGGACGAGGATTCTCCCCGACGACCAGCAACCGTGCTTGTCCTGTCGTCGCCAATGACATTATATAGTGGCGAGGATAACTTCAATCCATGCAACAAGTATGGGCAGTCAAACACCGACCCGGAAATCTCGGAGGGTTTCAAGGGCAAGGCCACCTCATTGATGAGATGAAGGCCATCTGCGAAGGCGAAGCGCCGATGCAACACTACATTTTCCATTCTTCCGAAGCCGGCACAGGCAAGACTACTCTCGCACACATCATGGCGAATGCCCTCGGTTACACCATCCACAAGTACAACGCTTCATCTAAGCGTCAGCGTGGTATTGAGTTCGTAGAGGATGAACTGGCACCCATGTCTCGCCTCGGTCAATTTGAAACGATTTTCTTCCTTGACGAGGCAGACCAACTGACCCCTGCCGCCCAGTCCGCCCTCAAGGGTGTGATTGAGGACTCACAGGGTTTCTTCATCCTCACCTGCAACGACCTGTCTAAGGTCAGCCCTTGGCTACAATCCCGATGTCAAGTCCGCACCTTCAAGCCGTTGTCCGACGACAACATAGGACAGCGACTCGTAGAAGTGTGTATCAAAGAGGGGTTGAATATGCCGGCGGAGGATGTGGTGACCATTACACAGGCTAACCGGGGCGACCTGCGGAACGCTATCAACACGCTACAAGCATACCATTCCCTGCCCGTGGATAAGCGGCAGTCTTTCCTACTCTCTCTCGTTGAGCCGCCTTTTGATGCCCAGCGAGTGCTGACTCTTTGTTTCAAAGAGGGGCGAGCCGAAGAAGCCGTAAAGGTTCTCGGTGATGTGTCCAACCTACGCCGTAGCATTGACCGTGTGTTCCGCTACGGCATTGATTCTCCCGCCAAACCCGCCAACAAATTGAAGTTGGTTGAAGCCGCTACGCAGGCCCAACGGGACCTGCTTTCGGGTGTTGAGGCGCACTATGTCGTGTGGGATTTCTGCCGACGATTGAGCGTGTGATAAAGGTTATATACTGGCGAGAGGTAAGACAAAATAGGAGTGAGCAATATGAACATTGAGCAGATGATTGAACGAATCGGAAAGAACATCGGAGCAACAGAGGACGCACTGCGTTCTCGCATGGATGTGGTTCTCTCGGAGAACCGCACCGCTTGGATGGATGCAGGTAAGAGCGAGGACGACTGTGCTATCAACGCACTTCGCATCGCCGGCCGACAGTTGAAGAGTGAGTCCGAGCGACTCAAGCGAAGCGGCGCTACCCTCTACGAGGGTATGTTCGTCAGCGTTCCACGCTACAAAGACTGGGCCCAACTTGCCTACAAGAAGGCGGCAAACACCATCAAGATTGGTGATACCGCCATCCTTGACCAAATGGTGGACGAAGGCCACTGGATGATTTACGAGGACAACAACGACGGCACCTTCACCAAGAAGTACAACCCGAGCCTTGCTCGTGGCGAAGCCTTCGTGTCCGGTACCGCCACCGCTGAAATCAGCGAGTTGCCCAAAGGCACCTTTGACGCAGGCGACGGCATCCACTTCCACATCGTGTGGGACAAGAACAGCCCGACCTTCCCGTCCGGGGACAAGAACTTCAAGTACGGCCAGCCTCGCCCACAGTCGGAGAAGGACCGTCAGTGCCTCTTCCTCGGTCGTGCCGCTGGCACCAGTGATGTGCGGTTGTTCAACTTCCGCTTCAACGGTGCGCTCGCAGAAGCCGAGCCCGCTACCTTCGTTGCTGGCCGCATCGCCATGCGACCTGCTCGCAACGGCGACACCGCATACGGCAAGGCTGGCGTGTCCGTGTTCTCGCAGGACGACTCTCTCCAAGAGATTTTCAGCGCCGCACCCGACACCCTCGTCGGTGATTTGGCCGCCGTTCATGTCCTTGAAGAAGGTCTGCAACAGATTCGCTCCTATGTGGAGTCCTTGACCGACAAGGAACGCTGGGACGCACTCTGCACTGTGATGACCGAGGTTGTTCACATTGACCCACGGGACAACGGTGGCTTCATCATCACGGTCGGCGACCTTGACATCATGTCCACCGCCGGTACAACCGACATCTATGTCTCCCCTGCCCATGAGTCCCTCGTGGACTTCTCCGTGGGTAGCACGGTCATGCTGGTCGGTCAGCCCTACATCAGCCGAGACGACGAGGCTCGCCTCATCACGACCGGCTGGTGGTGCGCTGAGTCGCTCGGTGGCGCTGTCATGGAAGCCACCGAAGGCTTGACGAACGCTGAGGGGTGGGACTGATGGCTTGGGCTCAACCGAAGCAGACCAGCACGCAAGCGGCTACAACCACCGTCAAGTACGGTGCGGAGTACTACCGTGAGTTGTTCAACAAGAAGCGTGAAGCACACGCACCTATCCGCATGGCGTTGGTGGGTAAGGAGAACACTGCCAAGACCGGGCTCGCTTGCGACCTCGCTCTCAAGCACACGGACAAGCGCATTATTATCCTTGACTGCGACAACTCAGCGCAGAACACCGTGGACTACTTGGTGTCCACCGG
>CEUT01004924.1_pt1 | contig 13661 bp, 10 predicted proteins | sample 531401 | NCBI WGS metagenome assembly CEUT01 (sample SAMEA2622821, study PRJEB7988) | marine metagenome | biome: marine biome (ENVO:00000447); feature: surface water layer (ENVO:00002042); material: "saline water (ENVO:00002010), including plankton (ENVO:xxxxxxxx)" | depth 5 m | reverse complement strand
GTTGACAAGAAGAATAAGTTGGTTGAATAAAACGGATGGCGTTTGATTGTAAGACATACTATTTACTAAGAATAAACTCGTATAGAGTTTAGCAGAGCTAACAGCTTTAAAGAGGAGAAACCCATAAATGTCTGATAAGAAGTTCAAGTTTATATCCCCAGGCGTTTTTATCGATGAGATCGATAATTCACAGTTACCAAGAGAATCAGTCCCAGTAGGACCTATGATTATAGGTCGTGCAAGGAAGGGACCCGGAATGAAACCAATTTCGGTTAGCTCTTTTTCAGAGTTTGTCAGTATTTTTGGTGAGCCCGTCGCAGGCGGCGCAGGAGAGGATGTTTGGAGAGACGGTAATTTAACTGCCCCAACATACGCTGCATATGCCGCCCAGGCTTGGTTAAAGAATAGCCCAACAGTTAACTTTGTCCGTCTTTTAGGAGAGCAACATCCAGACGTAGCTGATGGTGCGACAGGTGCGGGTGGTTACAAGGTTGGTGCTATTTCTAATAACGCAGCCGGCGCAGGCAAAGGCGGCGCTTTTGGACTATTTGTTTTCCCATCTGGCACAGCAGGATTTCATGCTACAGATAGACACCTTTCTGGCACTCTGGCTGCCGTTTTCTATGTAGCGACTGGTTCACTAAATCTTTCTGGCTCTCACGTTGGAAATGCCGGTGACTCAACACCAGCGGGTTGTCGTATGATGTTGTCACAAGACAACGGTGACTTTGTTATTACTTACGGGGGTGGAACTACCGACCCCGCTGCGGAAGCTACTAACGAAAAGTTCCGCTTTAACTTTGATCGCACAAGCGATAAGTTTATTCGTAAAGTATTCAACACCAACCCAACCTTATTGAACGCTGCGACTAACGCAAGTTCAGCCAAAAAGGACTTTTTCTTGGGGGAAACCTACGAACACAACCTGCCTGGCGGGTCAGACAACTTTTTGTTTAAAAATGCGGTAGAATACACTGGCAATCAAAAAATGGGCATATTGTTGCCGATGCAAAATAATGCCGGCGTAGATACAGAGCATAACGATAGAAAATATTCTGCAAAGAAAGCCACAACTGGCTGGTTTATTGCACAGGATCTATCGGACACCAACAGCACTTACAAGCCAGAATCACAGCAGAAATTGTTTAGAATTGAGGCTCGGGATGCTGGCGAACAAGTGCAAAGGGATATTAAAATCTCTATTACTGATATCAAAGCTGCGACCAATGACTTTGATCCTTATGGCACCTTTACAGTTTTAGTTAGAAAGCTTAATGATACAGATGCAACTCCGGTTGTTTTAGAAAGATACAGTAATTGCAATTTGAACCCCGCTTCTCCAAACTACATTGCCCGCCAAATTGGCGATAAGTTTTCTGAATACGACAGTGTAGAGAAGAGACTCCGCTTCTATGGCAATTACCTTAATAAATCTGATGTTATTCGTGTTGTTATGAATGAAGATGTTGACCGTGGCTCTACTGATGCTGCCTTGTTGCCTTTTGGTTTCTTCGGACACCTAAAATACAGAGATGTTTGCATTCGCATTGAACAAGATGCGTTAAATGTTTTTGGTGACATTGCAACAAACCCCGACGAGAACAATGGCGCATTCTCAATGGTTGACGGTGGCGGGCCAACAACCTTCCACTCTTTCGTTGGACACGACGGTGCCGATGCAAAATTGGTTATGCCAGATGGGCAACACCATTTGAACATTCGCTTCCCAGAGATTCCTTTAGTGGTAAGCTCTTCTCAGGGTTCAGGACTTGCTCCTAACAAGGCATACTTTGGTATGTACACAGGAAAAACAAGTTCAGATCCTAAGTTTAACACAGCAGTGTTGGATGTTCTTCGCTCACTCGGGCGAGGGGCAGAATCAACTCTAGCACCAGAGGGGCATGTGGATGTGACGCAGGCTCACACCGCATTTGGTGGATCAGCCGGCAATACTGAAATCCTTCAAGCAACTGGTGTCGGCGCAAAACTTTTTGTTGTTCCTTATGTGTTCTCACTGGATGATATATCACCAGTTGATAAAGCACCAAAAGAAGCAACATATGCTCGTAATGCTCGCAAGAACGGCAACAGCTTTACCGCCGGTAGATCAGCCGCTGCAAGCACGGCTGATAATGTAGCTCCTGCTGATGCGGCTAATGCCAAATTCCAAGCTGTTCTTGACGCTGGGTTTAACCGATTTACGACATGCCTCCATGGCGGATTTGACGGTCTTGATGTAACAGAACGAGAGCCTTTCCGTAACTCTGGCTTGGGAGCTAGTGAAACCGCTGATTATGCGCTTCACTCTTTGGTGAGAGCCATTGATGTTGTTCGTGACCCAGAGGTTGTAGAGTACAACATATTAACAGTTCCAGGTGTTACCAATACAACAGTAACAAATAAAATGTTAGATGTATGTGAAGAACGAGGGGACGCTATAGCAATCATTGACCTTGAGAACGTGTACACTGCATCAACCGAAAATGCAGACTCGTTAGCGACACGCAGCGCCGCAACAGTTGATAATGCCGTAGACGCCCTGAAGGATCGTGGTATTAACAGCAGCTATGGCGCAGCTTATTACCCATGGGTTCGCATTGTTGACACCATTACAAACCAAAGTTTGTGGGCACCACCAAGTATTGCTGCTTTGGGTGCATACTCTTTTACAGACAGAGCCAAAGCTCCTTGGTTTGCTCCCGCAGGTTTCCACAGAGGTGGGTTGACCGAAGGCGCAGGTGGCGTTCCAGTTCTTGATGTGTCCCGTCGCCTCAACTCTGCGGAACGTGACAAGCTTTATGAAGCAAATATTAACCCAATCGCACAATTTCCTGCTGAGGGTATTGTGATTTTTGGACAGAAGACACTCCAAGTCACGCCTTCTGCCCTTGATAGAGTTAATGTTCGTCGCCTCATGATTTTCTTGAAGAAGGAAATTAGTCGGATCGCTGGTCGGATGTTGTTTGACCAAAACCAGCAATCCACTTGGAACCGATTCAGAGGTCAAGCCGAGCCAATACTCCGAAGCGTGAAATCACGTTTTGGTTTGTCGGACTTCCGTTTGATTCTTGATGAGTCTACAACAACCCCAGACTTGATTGACCGAAACATTATGTACGCTAAGATTCTCTTGAAGCCAACCCGCTCTGTTGAGTTCTTCGCTATTGATTTCGTAATCACCAATACGGGGGCGTCTTTTGACGACTAAAGTTTTAATAAACACTACTTATAATAGGAGAAAATAAAAAAGATGGCAAATCAAGGTGAAGGCATTTTCTGGGGCGACGCAGCCTCTGACCCAAAAAGAGGGTATCGGTTCTTCCTTTATGTTGGTGGAATCCCAGTATGGGTTGTTAAGACTGTCACTAAGCCAAGTGTAACAATTAACACAATTCAGCACACATATCTTAACCATACATTTAATTTCCCAGGACGGGTAGAATGGGACGGTGAAATTACAGCTACGCTGGCTGATCCATTGGCTCCTGACTTGGCAAAAACTCTTATTGACACAGTTCGTGCTTCGGGTTATCAATACCCTGATCAGCCAGACTCTTTTGTTACAACCAGTAAGGCTAAGGCATTAGCGGCTTTGGGTGGCGGCGTAGTTATCGCTCAGATTGACCCAGAAGGCAGAGCAGTAGAAGAGTGGACCCTTAAGAATGCTTGGATTAGCTCAGTTTCTTTTGGTGATACGCTTGACTACACCTCGGATGAGGCTACGGAATTGTCAGTAACCATCAAATATGACTGGGCGGAGATGACTGTCTTCGGTGAACCAGTCGCTGGCATGGGTGGCAACTAAAAAAGCTTAACAAAGCTAAAAAGATAGGCTATAGTTAATAAAACGTAGCTGAAAGGTTTTTAATATGGCTAGGAATAGCAATCGAACTAATCAAAATCCAATGGAACAGCGGAGCGAGCCAATACAGGCAGACTCCGCTGCTCCAATTGCATCTGGGGCAGGAATGTCTTGGTCAACCCCTACAGAATTTGTGGAGTTACCCTCTCAAGGGAAGTTTTACCCAGAGGGACACCCTCTTCACAACCAAGAGACGGTAGAGATTCGTTTTATGACGGCAAAAGAGGAGGACATCCTCACTTCAAAATCGCTACTCAAAAAAGGAATTGTTTTAAACAGACTCATTGATAGTGTTTTGGTCAATAAGCGTCTTAAATCAAAAGATATGTTAATCGGCGACAAGAACGCTGTCCTTATCGCTACAAGAGTTACAGGCTATGGCGAAGAATATAATGCCAAAATCACTTGCCCAAACTGCCGTAATGTAGAGGATACCTCATTCAACATAGAAGAGGTTAAGAGAGTAGTAGAACCCGAGGATATTGAGGGAGTCACGTTTACAACTCCTAATATCTTTTCTGTTACTGTCCCTGCATCAAAGGCAGTTGTTGAATGTAGGTTACTGACGGGCGAAGACGAACAAAAGTTGATGAGACAGGAAGAACAGCGCCGTAAACACAAGCTACCCTCAGCTACACTAACAAACCAATTACGACAAACTATAGTATCTGTAAATGGAATTTCTGAACCAGGCAATGTCAACGGTTTTGTAGATAATATGCCAGCAAGAGACTCTCGTTTTCTGAGAGACGTTTATCAGAGGATTATGCCTAATGTTATTTTAGAACATGCCTTTGAGTGTGGTTCTTGTGATTATGTCAATGCGGCCCAGGCGGTGCCGCTTGGAACTAACTTTTTTTGGCCTGACTCCTGAATATATTAACCACGTTTACGAGCAGTTTTTCCAATTAAAATACTATGGCGGGTGGAGCTTCTTTGAAGCCTATAATTTGCCAGTTAAGCTCAGAAGGTGGTTCCTTAAAAAACTCGCAGACCAAATTAAGAAAGAGAATGAGCAACAGAAGACGGCTCAACAAAAAGCCAAGTCTAAATCTAGGTCAAAGAAAAAATATTGATAAGGGGGCAAAGCTCCCTTTTCTTTATATTTAGCTTACCCGACTATTTAATTAAGAATGGTGTAATACCGGAGGATATAAGATGGCTAAACAAGATTTTGACAATTTTGTATTTGACTTTAACTCGTTAGAAGACGAGACTCTAAATGAGAGTATGATGAACGTATTTGGCGCTTGGATTCAATATCTTTTAGAGAAAATGTTCAAGGGCGCAAAGATCCCAGTAAGAGTAAGGGGCGATAAAATTCAAGTAATGAGATTTACTAATGCTCTCGTCCACGAGAAAAGATATATGAATGCCATTAAGAAGTATGGTTTAGATAATCCAATGACATATAAATCTAGACTTAGACTAGATAAGGCTATTCAAAAGTTTGAAAAGGAAGTTGGCATTAATTGGCCACTTAAGTAGGCGACTAGCAGATGGCTTACTACCCTAGAGTATTTTATGAAAACGGAGACGGCACTGATGGTGGCGGCTCTGATGCTGTTCGTAATGCCACGTTGGCTGCGGCTCAGAACACAGATCAACTCAAAGAATTAGAACAAGCCTATTCGGATTTATTAGAGGCTGAACAAGCCGCCGCTGCTGCTCGTGCCGCCGGCAATGAGCAGCTTGCACAATCAATTGAGGAGCAGAATAAAGCCAGCCGTGCTGGTCTCACTATTGGTGAGGATATGCTCGATAACCTCCGAGAGCGTATAGACAGAGAGAAGGAGCTTTTAGAAAACCAAGAACTCACACTCATGGTTGGTATGAAAATTGTCAATCAGGTAAAAGACCAAGTAGTCGCCTTAGATGAGCAAAGGAAAGTCCTAGGAACAACAACGGGTCTGTTTGGGCAGTTTGATCAACAGTTGGCAAATTCAGTTGCTACCGCAGCAAGGTTTGGTAAAGGCGTTGCCGAAGTCGGTGCAACTATTGGTTCTTTGGCTAACGGCATGGTTAGCTTTACTCAAATGACGGAACAAAACCAAAAAACTCTTATAGATGGATCTCTGGCATTGCAACAGTTTGGCGTTAACGCTGAAACTTCAGCCAAAGCAAACGACCTTCTTATAGGTAGTTTAAACAGAACAGCCGAAGAAGCGATAGGATTCCAGAAAGACCTAATTGAGCTTGGTTCAGAGATAGGAGTCTCGGGCAGCAAGTTAGTGAGTCAATTTGGAGACAACGCTGAGACGTTAGCCAGGTTTGGCGACCGGGCTGAAGAGGTGTTTATGAATCTTGCCAAGACCGCCAAGGCTACAGGCGTTGAAATGAATGAACTATTTGATCTTGCAAATAAGTTCAATACTTTTGACGGCGCAGCTAGTGCTGTCGGTAGACTAAACGCTCAGATGGGAACAAACCTTGATGCCATGACTTTGTTAACAGAAGAAGATCCAGAGAAGCAAGTGCTTATGCTTCGTGATGCTTTCCTTGCGACTGGTAAATCTCTTCAGAACATGACGAAGTTTGAAAAAATGGCCGCTGCTGAGGCAATGGGTATGGATCTTACTGTACTAGAGAAGTTCCTTGGACCAAAAGAGGAACAGACAGAGGCTGACAAGAACTTTGAAGAACTTACGAAAAAAACGCAGACGTTCACAGACAAAATATCAGCCCTCGGTAAACAATTCTTAACTCTATTCACTCCCTTAATCTCTGGGCTTGTTGATGTGTTAGACTTCGTAGGTGAAGGGGTTAGCCTCATTAGCGAGTTCACACAAAAAGTAGCAGAGAATAAAACTGCTGTCTATACTCTTGGCACCATCATGACGGTATTGCTTGGTCCATCAATAGCCTCAGCTATTAAACTGTTGGTAATGAAGTCAGCAGCGTTCGTATATGATACGGCAGTGATGACGTACAATGTGGTCGCTTCAAACTTATCTAGATACAGCACCATGGCTGGTACAGTTGCTACCGCCGCACGAACCGCAGCCACGACTGCCGCATCAGCAGCGACGACTCTTTTTAACTTGGTGCTTAATTCTAATTTGGTTGCTATGGTTGCATCCACTGCGGCTGTTGCTGCTGCAACTGTCGGCTTGTTCGCCCTTGAGGCTGTAACATATGCCGTTGAGGGAGCAGTTATGCTTTTTAATGCTGCTCTGTATGCTAACCCGATTGGTCTGGTTGTTTTGGCAGTTGTCGGTCTAATCGGGGCTTTGTACCTGTTGTACGATAATATGGATGCAGTTGGAGAATTCTTTATTGGGATCTGGGATAGTATAACTGAGAAGGTACAGGCAGCTATTGATATTATGGCTGAAGCCGCTGATTTTCTGACTTTTGGTCTCTTTGATTTTGCTGGCGATGATGAAGGTGAGGACATTCCTGCCCTGGCGAACGGCACGCCAAACTTTGAAGGTGGCAGTGCCATCGTCGGCGAGAAAGGTCCGGAGTTAGTTAACTTGCCTCGTGGTGCTGAGGTTGTGCCTAATAATAAACTTACTAACGGACAAACTACCGCTGCCCCAGCAGCCGCTAGAAATGATAGACCAACAGTGGTAAAGCTGGTCCTTAATGAGAGAGAACTTGGACAAGCAGTGTTGGATGTTCTTGATGACAAAATGTCTTTGTTTTTAGGAATGGATTAGGAGATGTTATAATATGAAATTAAGAGATCCAAATGCCTTATCAATTAATGATGATATCGCAGCAGAAACCATAGATTGGGAAAGTGAGGGTCCTACTAGTCAACAAAGAGAAGAGGCACTAAATCCTGAAAATGAAATACCCACAGATCCGGCTGTAGATAGCTTAAATCAACAAGGGTATCAGTTAGAAATAACCAGCGTTCACACTGGATTATCGGTGACTTTCCCAGCGTTTCTTACGCAGTTTGAAGATACTTTCTCATCAAGCTGGTCAACTGTTGAAGCGTATGGCAGAATGGATACAATGCCGGTTTATCAAAATACTCGTCGTTCAATTAATTTAGGGTGGGATGTCCCGTCTTTTAGTATTACGGAGGCAAAGAACAATTTTAGAAAACTTGCAATGCTAGAAAAATTCCTATACCCAGAGTTTGACTCTGGCGACCTTGGTGCGACAACGATTAAAACAGCACCGCTATTCAGGATTAAATTCGCAAACTTAATAATGAACGCAGACAACGAAAAAGGTCTTTTAGGTTATATTAACGGTGGATTTTCAACTTCTCCCGATGTTGATCAAGGGTTTCATATGGACAAAGGTAAAATATACCCAAAATTGTTTTCGCTATCTGTTCAGTTTACGGTCTTACATGAACATAGTCTTGGTTGGGAAAATGGCACTAAATTTAGAGGTGGCACTGCTGGTTTCCCATATGGGCAACAAGATCCAACAACTAATTTAGGAAAAACTTTGTCACAAGAGAAAAATGAGCAAGCACCAGATAATGTTCGTGAATCTAGGAACAATCTTATATTAGAATAGGCAGAGGTAAAAAATATGGCATCAAGACTTCAACTAAAAACGGGCTTCTTTAACGATGACCTTAATTACAAGAAAGAATTTTTCCAAGACAAGGGGGTTGAAGCAGTGTTTCAGTTTGAGACTGAAACACTTAGATATCCAACCCCAGAGGAAATTAGGTCTCTTAACATTGAAACAGAAATTTGGAAGCGTGGGTCAAAACTTTTTAAATTAGCCCACAAGCACTATTCTGATTCTAGGATGTGGTGGGTTATTGCTTGGTTCAATCAGAAGCCAACAGACAGCCATTACACACGGGGCGACAAGGTTCTTATTCCAAAACCACTTGAACTAGTATTAATCACACTTAGGGTATAAGATGGCAGAAAATAATACTGACGTCATAACAGATCCGGAAGAGGCGGCTAACGCTGCCCGTATTAATACTCAGTGTTTTCTAATTGAAAACATGGATAGAATTCGCCCATCAACAACTCCGCTTCCAAATTTAATTTTAGCCGATCAAGAAATTGCCGCATCTGATGTAGTTGGTTTACTTAATCGTGGCAACGAAGCAGAAATTTTTCTAACTGCAACACCTGCTCAATTAGCCTATTTGGTGCCAAAAATTCAATTATACATCCCTAGAGACGAAGAGGGCGGCAAGGATGAGTTGATTTATTTTGGTGATTATTATTTGTCCCCCTCTACAGCAAATACAGGCGCAAAACCTATTGAATATGATCCAAATTTTTTAGAGACCGCTACAAACGTAATCTTTAAAGAGTCAGGTAGGGGTCGTGGCGCAGGTATATCGTCTTTTTCATATGCACTAGACAATAAGCACCCAGGCTCTATAAGTTTTATGGCAAACTTAGAGATAAAGTTTGCCTCCTTAAGAGATCTTGCAGAGGGTCCTTACGTTTCTTTAATTTCCCCAACGGCAAGAAAATTAGCTTCAAAAAACTCACCGGACTCTGAATTAGAATTATTAAAACAAGAAAGAAAACAACTAGCCGAAAGACAGCGAAACAGATTTACAAAGGGAAAAAAACCAAAAACTGCTAGGGGTATGCTTTCCTCTGGTGCTTCAAAGCTAAAGGCTATAATAGGTTGGCAAACACCAAGTTTCAAAGACGAATCGCTTATTCCTAATGGCGACAAGAAATTTTATGAATCTGTGAAAGCAAACGAAATTGCTCTTCTTTTACATTTAACAAAGTACAAACTAACTTTTGGCGAGGCAGGCGAAGCGACACTTTCAATTGATTATGCTGCCTCTATTGAGGCAGATTTTTCAGGACCGGGCTCAAGTGTATTTCCTGATGAGAGTGCGAGCGATTTTAGAGTAGCGGTTCGCACAAAAGAACTTCAAGGGTTGCAGGATGTAACAATTACTAAAGACGGTGCCGGGATCATAAAGAAATTTGGACCAGGTTCAACAATATCTAGACGACTTATCGGAGAAAATGGTTCAGCGATAAGTCTAGAGCAAGAGGATAAAGAACCAACTTGGCTTCTTGATGGGTTTAGCACACCAAATAAGGTATTAAAAGTACCTAACTCAATTAGTCTCGATATGCAGGCTGTAAGAGACGACTTACAGGGATTTGAGTTAGATATTAAAATAGAGCAAATTGGACAAAATAGACCAGAAAGAATTGAATTGATTCAGGGATTTATCAATAATACAAAACAAGCAATGACTTTAGTTGCAGACAGAACCCGAGCGACCAAATATAGATCTTTTATAGATAAGCTTACAGGCGAAACTCAAGAACAAACAAGAATACGAATGCTGTCAATAGAAAACCGATTTTTAGGCAAAGAGGCTGAGGGACAGGTTTTACCTCCGGGCGCAGTAAGAAATAGGAGGATGGGCAAAGCACCGATCTTTTATGAGCCAGATGCCAGGACAAAAAGTCTTGGTGCCATCGGCGCTGTCATAAACTCTGAAAAAGGCGCAAAGAGAAACGAGACAATTAAAAAAATAAGAGTAGGTAGAAAACTAAACCCTGCTGCTAGGACCGATAAAGACGTCTCCCCATCGGAGGCAGGGCAAACAAGAATAGGATTTATGAGGCTTGGAGATATCATTGATATTGCTCTTGACAATATACAAGACTATACTAATAACGAAAACATCAAGCAAAAAATCTTCTTGGGTACTGTTGCTATTCCGGTCACTAAAAAATTAGTACCAGAAAAGTGGAGATACGTTAATATTGCAGACATACCAATTTCCGTTGAGGCATTCCAGATTTTCTTCTTAGATAGGGTTATATCTCCGCAAAAGATAGTATATCCACTAAAACTTTTTATTTCGGATTTGTTAAAATATTTGATAGAGCCAGCTTTCAACCAATGTAAACTTAGTCCAGAAGACGGTGGAATTAGTTTTGAAAGCACTATTATAACAACTCCAGTTAACCTGCGTAAGGGCACCATTTTGAAAAGCGGTTCCCCTTTGTTTGAAAACCTTGCAGATAGAGGATGGAACACGCTTATAGAAGCGGATCAGGCACAAGAATATTTGGTTGTATACTCGGAAGATAAAAAAAGTGGACCCGGTAATCCACTTAAAGATAAAGAAAAGGGAGTTTATCACCTTGTCTTAGGTTCAGATCGGGGACTTGTAAAATCTATTTCCTTTTCTTCAAATGATAATCCACACCTTCAGACCCAGAACATAGTTAATGCCGCAGGTGGTGGCAGTCAGCTAGGAGTATTAGCAATGCCTCAAGACGCATCTGTCACGATGGTTGGGAACAATCTTTTTAAAACTGGGCAGAGCGTATACATAAATGCAGAATACGCTCTTGGCAGGGAGCGTGCAAGAGAACTTTTATTGGGGGGATATTATATTGTAACGAAGGTTTCCAATACAATATCAGCGTCTGGGTTTCAAACAACCCTTGATTGTAGGTGGACCAATTTTCCGATCAGTAAAAAAGCAGGGGAAAGGTAATGACTCAGAGAAAAAAACAAAGACCTGCATTTTATGGATCAAATAGTAATACAGCCGTCGAGTCTCACACTCAAAGGACCAATTATTCAACTTATGTTGACCAAATTTCTGACCCAGAACTTGGAGAAGTAATAGATTTATGGGGAAAGGATCGCTTATACGGCAAAATTGATCCAAACGGCACAACTTTGATACCAAAAGGCAATAAACTTAAGCAGCTAAGGTATACCAAGCAAAGCAGAACTGTATTTGCTCTTAATTTTGTTGCAGATGCTTGGAAAAATCTGGTTTTAGATCTTCGTGATTATGCAGAAAGAGGTAGAATAGTTTTAGACTCCCCATATGCTTCCCCGCTGGCCACTAGAGGGTATGAGGATAGTAATTTATTATATGACGAACATATTAGAGAATTGATATACCCTTCGCTTTCTGAAGAATATCTTACCCTAAAACAAAAAAATAAACAGGCAAAAGACTTCAAGGGCTTTTTAGGCGCAATATCACCACTATTGCGACAAATCACAAAAGATTTTCCATTGACAAGAAGCGGTTTTATTGAAAGTAATCTTTGCCCGGTATATTGTTCAGGTTTGGTCATAGATTTTGCAGATGATAGGTACTCTGAAGATTTTCCGAAACTTGAAACATACATTAACGATAATAACTTTGTTTTTTTTGCTGAACTAGCAAGAAGACATGGTTTTTATATTGACAAAAATATTCCTTTTCGTGTGGTCGCAAATGTATCATCTCCTAGTATGCGAAAATACATGGCAAAGTATTATGAACCGGACGCCTTGTTTTTTGACGGTGTTTGGTTTGATCATTCGTATAGACAAGACATTCCTAACTTGGAAGTATATTTGTTTGATATGTATGAGGCTTTTCGTTTGTCTAACCCTTATGTTTTTAGCTACACACAAGGTGAAGCGTGTAAGAACCACACAATTTCTACATCTCTTAGAAGAGCAGAAACATCGTTTGATCAACAATTTGGGGAGCGTGGAGAATTTGAAAATAGATGGTACCTTAAGACTTATTTTTTGCTTCGTAGGTTAGAAAGGAACGAAGAATTGTCAGAAATTAGTAGCGTTGCTGATCTACGTCTAATATATGATATTTTAGAAACTCGTGGTTTTTTTGATGCGCTATATTATTTACACAATCATATACTAGAGTCTAAACTCATCAGCCGAATAAAATAATTTTGTTCTTGAAAAAAATATAACATGTGTTAAGATGAGTAACCAACAAATGAACATTTGGAGCTTCTTTGCTTTTCCAAACACTAGACGATAAGGGAGAGTGCGTCGGTATTTATCATAACGGCGAACTACTATTTGACTTTGAAAACTTCCCACAAGACCTTACTAGGACCTGGGGATATAACTCGTTCCTTGAAGGATATAGGGGTGTTGACTATGCGGAGTTATATGCTCTAGGTCAGGGACTTGACGAGGTTTGCCCCGATCATCTGAAAGAGGAGTGGCAAGATTTACGAACACAGCGATCCTCTCTTATTCGTTCGTTGGCAATAGCAAAGGTTAGTTTACAAGAAAATTGTTTGTTTGATGTTTTGCCTCCTTGGTTCCTTAAGAAATACTGTGAAGCCAAGAATCAAATATCAAATTATGTGATTGAATCACGACCAAAGCCGCCAAACTACAGGCACCTGTTCTCTGTGGCTAGGATGCTGGCTGAGATCAAGGAGCAGGAGCTAAGTATTGATACTTCGTGCTTGAAGAAGCATAAGATGACACCGGCTATAGCAAACCTTCTAAAGAAAGTCAATAGTTGTTCCCCTTATGTTGTCTACAACCAGTTTGGGACTATCACTGGTAGACTGACCACAAAACCAACTACGTTTCCTATTCTGACTATCAAAAAGGAATATAGAGAAATCCTCAAGCCTACTAACGACTTTTTCTTGGAGCTTGATTTTAACGGGGCAGAGATTCGTGTTCTTCTTGGACTCTTGGGGTTGGAACAACCTATACAAGATATACATCAGTGGAATCTTGAAAACATTTTTGATAATGAGCTTGACCGATCTGCCGCAAAAGAAGCGTTCTTTGCTTGGCTCTATGGCAGTCATTCGCCAAAGTTAAAAAAGTATATCAACAAACTTAATAACAACTACGATAAACAAACTTTGGTCAATGACTATTGGGACGGTGAATATATTAGGACACCCTTCGCCAGAGACATTAAATCTGATCAACACCACGCTCTAAACTACTTGATCCAATCTACTGCCGCAGACTTAGCTCTAGAGCAGGCGGTTAAAATCCGAAAACTGCTGAGCGGACGAAAGACCAAAATATCTTTCATTATCCATGACTCTATCGTATTAGATTTTTCTTCTGA
>CEUT01048647.1_pt1 | contig 13669 bp, 13 predicted proteins | sample 531401 | NCBI WGS metagenome assembly CEUT01 (sample SAMEA2622821, study PRJEB7988) | marine metagenome | biome: marine biome (ENVO:00000447); feature: surface water layer (ENVO:00002042); material: "saline water (ENVO:00002010), including plankton (ENVO:xxxxxxxx)" | depth 5 m | reverse complement strand
CAATATAAACAATGGATGATTACAGAAGGATATCAGTTATTTGAACATCAGATATTGATGCCTCTCGTTAATGCATATATGAATAAGTATGGTTTGCCTGGCAAAGTAGAGACTACACATAATCATATGTTAAAGTTCTCTCGTTTCTGGTGTAGAGCAAGTACTCGACATGACTATCATGCATTACATGATCATAGATCAATTATGACTTTTATATGTTGGTTACATAATCCGATTGATAGTGAGAAAGAAAGAATGGATCAGTATGGTTTTAGGCCTGAAGCTGGTGAAGTCATACTTACATATAATGATACCTGTGGAAAACTCCGTAAACATCATTTTCCATTATCACCTGAGAAGAATGGTACTATGATAGTATTCCCTAGTGATATAAACCATATGGCACAACCAATACATTCAACTGACGAATACCGTATTTGTTTAGCTGGAGATCTGTCATATGATAGTTACAACATAACTGGACAAGAAGGCCTTTTGGTAACGTAATGATGACAATTGGTTGTTTATGTGTTATAATAAAAAGTAAATAACTATGGCACAATTAAACGACGAAGACATGCCCGTATACCAAGATTACGAAGTTCGTATTAATTTAAACGAACTGATAGAAAAAAGAATTCCATGTTGTGACTTACTTCACCCTGATCATTGTCTAACAGAGAAGCAAGTGGCAGAGATTGCACATGATATTCGTATGGATCTAAATCTACATCCTATTTTTCAACAAGTAGATACTCATATCATGCGTTATGTAGAAGCAGCTGGTATTAACAATAAAGAACATTGGGTAGAAGAAAGACTCAATGATCTCCCCGATGAAACTGAAATTGATTTCTTTTAAACCATGGCAATTTATAATGATAGTCGTATCGTAATCAATCTGAATGAATTGGTTGACATACGAGCGAATGTATTGAAAGAAGAGTTGAGTGATAGCGACGTTGCTCTTTTGGCTCGCGAACTTACCGATACCTTAACTTGGGATAACCTTTACTTTATGGTAGATGGAGCGATACTTGACTTTAAGGGTAAAGGTAGAGTAAAATATGGAGACACTGCAAATGAGGCTTGGTTAATGGAGATCGAGCGTAATAAGAAGTGTTTTAAAATGGTTGAGTTAAATGGAGGATCATGGACAATTCAAGTACCTCAGAGAATCAAGGGGTAAAGACATATCACATATATTATGATGATAAGTGTTTGTTTAAGGATTTGAATCAAGAAGAGTTTAATGTCATATGGGGCAGAATATACAAGTCTTATCATACAGATTCCTTGTCTTATTCTGTCATTGATGGCGATGTTATACATGAGGAGAACAGTTATTAATGGCACATGACCTAGATCATCTTGAACCTTACATGCATGATTGGATAGATTATCTAACGCAACCTGATAAACTCAGTGATGGTAATTATACAGGGCCACGTTGTCCGTTTGCCAAGGATGTAAGAGATAAACATCGAATGAAGTTAGTCAAGGTTTATGACTATTTCAGCGCGTACGACTACTGGGAGGTGGTTTCAAGGGAATGTGAATCTTTTGATGGTAGTAAGGATGTAGTCATAGTTGCAGCAAAGTCTAATGCGAATATCATTAATCCAGATCAAATGTCTGGCGGCGTCGATGGACTCAACACGTTTTTGAACTGTCAGGGTAAGGATTTATGGTTGTTGACGAAGATAGATCCGTTGTTTACCATCATCATGATTCAGAAAATCAGCGCGTTGGACGATTCGAGTGACCTCTTAAGAGAGAAGGGATATTATACTACTAGATACTCTGAAGCACAAATGGAGAAGGTGGTAGATGGTCGTAAGAAGTATCGTGAGAAGTTAAATGAAACAACCTAAAGTTGTAGACCTACCAAACTACGGTGTACTTGAATGTGAGCTGGAAGATCAAGAGATTGACTATTTGTGGAAATTAGTTCATAAGTATTCTCGTGGTGCAAAGTGGGAAGGAAACCGATTGTTGAGTATTGATAATATTGATGACAAACAATTCTTTCTTACTGATGATGAGGGACTCTTTCAAAACAATGTTTTGATGCCTGCTGCTCAAACCTATTTTGAAAAATATGGAACACCTTTTAAACTTAAATCAACACATTACCATTTACCTACATTCTCTCGTTTCTGGTGTCGTGTATCTAAAGATGGAGATTATCAAAGCATACATGATCATCAAGGCATATTCACCTTTGTAGTTTGGTTGAAGATACCTTTTGAAGGAAAAGAAGAACATGCTGTACAGCCAGGGTTCAGACCAGAAGCAGCAGATTTTGTACTTTGTTATCCCGATACATGTGGACAGTATCAAAAGAGGAATTGGGTTTTGGGAAAAGGTGCTGAAGGTAAAATGTTATTCTTTCCAAGTGATATAAATCACATTGTATATCCACATTACACAACCACTGAATATCGTGTTGCATTAGCTGGAGATATCGTTTTTGATAGTATGTCGCCTACTGAACCAGTAAATCCAGATAGACCACCAGATGAATCAAATGCAAGTGGTAAAAATTGAAATGTATAGATAATGACAAAAGCACACTTATGGAAATGAATGTCGAGCTTGGTGTAAAAGAATTAGAGTACATCTACGAATCACTCTCCTTTAGATTAGAACATGATAATCACCTCATGTATCATCCTGATATTAGAAAGGATATAGAAGATATGATGGCAACATGGGAAGATGAATACCTATAACGTATACATTGGCGGAAACTTAATTATGAAGGAAGTGCCAGTCGGAGATATAAAACACAAACTATCATATTTAAAAGAGTATTTTAAAAACTATCCAGACGATGAACTTCGTAAAGAAGAAATAAAGGTGATTAAAAATGAGTCGGGGAAAAGTTAATATATAATATAGAACTATGGACAAATGTGATTTGTCGTGGTATACTTACTATGTAATTACAATACGTTATGGCAAAAGGATTTACAGTAAAAGCAAATGCTCCCAAGACTAAAAAAGTCGAAGATGATTTTAATCTAGAGGAAGCAAAAGCATTAGCAAAAGGTAAAGCAATAGTTTTCTGTCTGCCAGGTAGAGGAGTTTCTTATATTTTCCTAAAAAACTTCGTTCAACTATGCTTTGACCTTGTACAGAATGGATCAAGTATCCAGATCTCACAAGATTATTCATCAATGGTTAACTTTGCAAGATGCAAATGCCTTGGTGCAAACGTTCTCAGAGGCCCAGATCAAGTGCCTTGGGATGGAAAACTAAAATATGACTATCAGTTATGGATTGATTCTGATATTGTCTTCAATACTGAGCAATTCTATCGTTTAGTATGGATGCAAAAAGAAATTGCTGGTGGTTGGTACTGCACAGAAGACGGAAAAACAACATCTGTTGCACATTGGTTAGAAGAAGAGGACTTTGCAAAGAACGGCGGAGTCATGAATCATGAAACTATTGAGTCAATCTCACGCAGACGCAAGCCTTTCACTGTTGATTACACTGGATTTGGTTGGTTATTAATCAAAAACGGTGTATTTGAACATAAAGAGATGAAATATCCTTGGTTTGCACCTAAAATGCAAGTCTTTGAATCAGGAGATGTTCAAGATATGTGTGGAGAAGACGTTTCTTTCTGTTTAGATGCAAAAGAAGCAGGCATGGAAATATGGATTGATCCAAAAATCCGTGTTGGTCACGAAAAAACGAGGATTATTTAAGATGGCAGACGGAGAAGTAAGGTATAAGGTCGTAGAATTAGGCACATCAGGCTGGTGTGTCAACGACCCCACCCAAGATGTAGGTCTTGATAAGGAAGCTGCAAGAGCAAGATTGAACTTTTACATGTCAGAGGGTATTTCTCCTGACAGATTAAGAGCTCAGATCGATAAATAAAAAGAAAAAGGTTAAAGATGGCAGATTCAGATCCAAAATTAGCTCCCCATAACGTAGAAAGTGCTGGATTCGGTAGTGGAAGTGTTAAAGGACAGTATGATGTGAGCGCTCAAGCACGCAAAAAAGCTGCGGCAAACACAAATGACAAACAATCTCCACTAGCTGCTGGATAAAAAACTTCTAAAAATAAACAAAGACCCTTCAAAAGGGTCTTTTTTTGTGTCTAAATAGAATTTGAATAGTATATTTGTCCATAATGAAACTAAAAAATACGCCATTTGGCGGTTTTAAAGATGGTTTTATAGAAAAACCAGAAGAAGATGAGACAATTCTGCGTGAAGTTGTTGGCGATGACGCCAATGATAAGAAAAGAAAACAGAATTTAAGTGAATAATGGCAAAAGTTGACAGACCACTCGTTAATAGAACTCCATTTAGGGATATTAGTCTATCATTTAGTCGCCATCCTGTCACAAATGACATTGGCGTCTTCGTAAATGAGGATGCGATAAAGAGATCTGTCACAAATTTAGTAAGGACAAGAGTAGGCGAGAGGTTTTATCAGAAATTATTAGGTAGTCCTCTTGAAGATACCTTATTTGAACAGCAAGATCCAGACGTTGCTCAGGTTTTAGAGGATGATATTAAACTTTTATTGGATAACTACGAACCTAGAATCGCTAATTGTACAGTAACAGTGCTTTTTCCACTTGATACTAACCAATTAATTTGTAATCTTACCTACGATATCGTTGGGATGCAGTTCCCACAGCAAAATATAGAATTTATTCTCCAATCGACTAGAGCATAATGTCATTTAACCAGTTTACAAACCTAGATTTCGCTGATCTTAGGGCTCAAATTAAAGATTACCTTCGAGTAAACAGTGATTTTGCTGATTTTGACTTTGAAGGATCTAACTTTTCTACTCTAATTGATCTTTTAGCGTATAATTCCTACATTACTGCTTACAATACGAACATGGCAGTCAATGAGTGCTTCCTAGACAGTGCTACATTGCGTGAAAATGTGGTTTCATTAGCTAGAAACATTGGTTATGTCCCAAGATCTTCTAGATCTGCACAAGCTGTAGTCGATTTTACTGTAGATTTAGGAACTAATGACACAAAAATCTTAACTTTGAAGGCAGGACAGGTAGCATTAGGTAATCAGACTGCAAGTAATTACATATTTTCAATTCCAGACGACTTTGTAGCTACAACAGACGATAATAATACTGCGACTTTTAGTAATTTAAGAATTTACGAAGGAATTTACCTTCAAAAATCATTTGAGATAGATTATTCTCAACCAAATCAAAGATATATTCTTCCAAACGCAAATATTGACACAACTTCTATCCGTGTTACTGTATCTTCGTCAACAGATGAGATTTATTCTCTCTATAATAACATTTTAAGAGTAGATGCTGACTCTAAATTGTTCTTAATACAAGAAATTGAAGATGAACAGTATGAAATTTTATTTGGAGACGGAATTATTGGTAAAAAACCTCCAGCTGGAGCTATTGTAACTGTAACTTACATTGTTACTAACGGAAGAGCTGGAAATGGAGCTCGAAATTTTTCATTTGTTGGTATTTTGAAGGATGATACTGATACAACAATTTCATTAGGGATATCAAGATTAAAAACAACTCAAAAATCCGAGTTGGGAGATAATGTCGAGGATGTTAGTTCAATTAAATTCCTTGCACCTCGTATATACTCCTCACAATACCGTGCCGTGACCGCAAACGACTATACAGGTATAATTCCATTCGTATATCCTAACGTTGAGTCTGTGACCGCCTACGGTGGGGAAGAACTAGATCCTCCTGAGTTTGGAAAAGTGTTTATTTCGATAAAACCGAAGAATGGTTCTTTCCTTTCACAAATTACAAAGGATGATATATCAAGACAATTAAAACAATACTCAATTGCTGGCATCAAACCAGAAATTATTGATCTTAAGTATCTTTATGTTGAAGTTGATACATCAGTTTACTATAATACCAACTCGACATCAGATCCATCTGAATTGATCAGTAGTGTTACAAAAACTTTGACATCATACTCCAATTCGGCCGATATTAATGCTTTTGGTGGTAGATTCAAGTATAGTAAAATTGTAGGATTGATAGATGACTCTGCTAGGGGTGTTACTTCCAACATTACTAAAGTTAAGATGAGACGTAATATAACTCCTGAGATCAATACCTTTGCAACTTATGAACTTTGCTACGGAAATGCTTTTTATGACCAACCAAACGGATATGGCATACGATCCAGCGGATTTACAGTCAGTGGTATTGACGGAACTTTGTATATGGGTGACATTCCTACTGCTGGGACGACTGTTGGAAAAATAGTTTTCTTTAAACTTGTAAATAACCTTCCACTAATCGTTAAGAATGACGCTGGGACTGTAGATTACATTCATGGGGAGATTAATTTAGATGTGGTAAATATAACAGGTGCAATGTTAGAAAGTGGAGTTATTGAAGTTGAAGCAATACCCGATTCTAACGATGTTATTGCTTTAAAAGATTTGTATTTACAATTAGATGTTTCAAACAGCACAGTTAATGCTTTACCTGACGTTGTTTCCTCTGGTGAGAACACTTCTGCAACTGCATACGTCACAACATCCAGTTACGCTAGCGAATCAATCTATACAAGATAAATGACAGATATTAAAAGAGTAAAAATCTCTCATGTGATACAATCACAGATTCCTGAGTTTCTGACTAACGAATCACCTCTTTTTGTCAGCTTCTTAAATCAGTATTATCAATCACAAGAACATCAGTCAGGTGTAGCTGATCTAGCAAATAACTTGGCTAAGTATAGACAGATAGGGGCTTTCAATGCAGAGTCACTAGTGGTTTCAACTGAGTTGACAGATAACGTTTTTGCTGGTGATCCTACCATAAGAGTGACTTCTACTACTGGGTGGCCTCAAAGTTATGGATTGTTGAAAATAGATAATGAAATTATTACATATACCAATAAAACTTCTACTTCATTTATTGGTTGTTCTAGAGGATTTAGTGGAATAGATCAAATATCAAAAGAGGACGCAGCTGAGTTTCTAAACTTTTCAGAAACTAATGCTGAAGTCCATCTTATTGGTGCGACAGTTCAAAATTTAAGTAATCTTTTTCTACAGACATTTTTTACTAAATTTAAAACAGAATTTTTACCTGGCTTTGAAAATAGAAGTTTTATAGAAGGAACTTCGGTTACTAATATCCTTACAAGGGCAAAAGACTTCTACATGTCTAAGGGAACTGACTCTTCATATCAGATTCTCTTTAAACTTTTGTATGGTGAGGACATTGAACTTTTAAAACCAATCGAAAGTACAATAGTTCCGTCTGATAACGTATATTTTAAAACTAAGCATGTTCTTGTTGAAAATTTGTTCGGTGGTCAACCATTAGAAACTGTAGGTAACTTTTTATATCAAGATATTGCTGGAATTGGAACTGCGAGTGCTTCAATTTACAATGTAGAGTATAGACCGATCAATCAAGTTGATTTTTATGAAATATCGTTAGACTCAACATCATTTGACGGTTCTTTTGAAGTGCCTGGTAAAACTAAGGCTTTAGAACTGACTGCAGCAGAAGCTCCGACACTAGTTGTTGATTCTACAGTTGGTTTTGGTCAAAGTGGAACTCTATTAGTTAAACCTAGAGAAGGTGCAAACTATCTTACTCTAAGATACACTGACAAAACCATAAATCAATTTTTGGGTGTTACTGGTATTACAACTTCTTTGGTTTTTGGTGCTGATATACTTGAAAACAAGTTGGCATACGCTTATGCTGGTTTTGGTCAAACATCACTTTTACAATTTAGACTTGTAAACGTAATTGATGAGGTAGATACTTCTGACTCCACAAATATGCAAGTTGGGGACAGTCTTAAACTTCTTTCATTCGGTAAAGACTATGGAGATGATCCAAAATTCAATAATTGGATATACAACATTCCATCTAGTCATAATGTATCTAAAATTAGTCAGGTAAACGTAAATACTTTCAGAATTACTATATTTGATTCATGTGTTTTCTATATTGACGAAGTTTTAATATTGAGAAATGATAATGGCGATAAAACACAGATAACTGTTAAACAAATTGAATATGATTCAACAAATGTAGAGCAAATTTACTCAAATACTATTGTTGTCCAAGCTACTGGTTCTATTCCATCAAATGCTAGTGTTTTAACAAAGACTGTTACTAAGGCATCTCATAATACCAACTATTTTACCGAGGTATCTAATTTTCCTGTAGGTATTCAAAATAGTTACATTGATAAAGATCTAAAGTTCTTTTATGTAACGTCTTCTGGTCTACCTAACTACCCAATCTTTGCCACAGATAATAAGGTATTTGTAAAGACTAGTTCTGTCGAGGTTGTAGATGGAAATGGCACGCCTTTACTAGGTGGCGGGTTTACTTACACTATTCAGTCATTTGACTCTGCCAACGTCTCTCTAACAACCCCTCCACCTCTACCACACAACTATGTTACTGGTGATAAAATTTATTGGGATAATACAACAAATAGTGGAATCAATACTGGAGTTTATTTTGTAACTGCAATCAACCAAACTGAATTTTACTTATCATTCAGTGGATCTGATGTATTTGCTAAAAAATACATTGCGTTAAGAACTGGAACCAGTGGACAATTCATATACAAATCTGGTTGGGAGAATAAAACACTTAAGAATCAAAAGATAATAAGAAAGTATCCATACATTAAAGAAAAAGAATTATTTGATGATCCAAATAAGAGAGAGATAAACAATAGAGGAATAGGATTATTAGCTAACGGTGTAGAACTGTTCCCTCCAACAGTTTTTGACGAACAAATTTTCCATGGCGATATTACAAGTATCAAAGTAACTAATCCAGGCACAGATTACGACGTAATTACAGGGCCTCCTGTTGTAGTGAACGATTCTCAAGGAACTGGTGCAATTGCTCATGCCAACGTTGTAGGATCATTCAAAGATATTAAGTTGATAACTCCTGGCATAGGATATCAAGAAAAACCCAAAATTACTGTAGAAGGTGGTAATGGATCTGGTGCTGTTCTTGAATCTAATCTTGTTAGAGGTGCTATAGTTGCTAACTTTAAGGCAGATGGATCTTCTGTTAACACTACTGCTGAAACTGTTACTTTCCAAGAGAGACATAATTTTGAAGTTGGTGAAGCTATAGTTTATGACTCTAGAGGTAACACTCCTATTGTCAACGTTGTTAGTGGATCTACTTACTTTGCTGGTATTGTTGATGAAAAAACAATAAAATTACATAACACACCAGAAGACGCAAAAACAGGTATCAACACTGTTAACATTGGAAATATTAGTTTTGGATTCCATAAATTTACTTCACTCAATGCTAAAAATACAATTACAAAGATTTTTGTTAAAGAATCTGGTTCTGGATATTCAAATAGAAAAGTAATCGTACCAGCAAGACCTGTAAACGGTGATATTCAATCTGGTATTAGTACATCTGATGATTATATACTCGCATATAATCACAGTTTCAATAATGGTGAGATTGTAGAATATTCTACAGATGGAACTGCTGCTAGTGGATTATCTACATCTACACAATATGCTATCAGGGTTATTGACAGTAATAAATTTAAGTTATGTGATGTTGGTGTTTCCTCACAAAGAAATCTTACGAATTATAACAAAAATAAAACCGTTGTAATTCGTGGTTTGGGTAGTGGTAAACATACTATAAAATATCCACCTATAGTAGTAAAGATTGAAAGTTTATCTGCTATTGGTAGCACGACTGTTATAAAACCAGAAATAGATCCATTGGTTTTAGGATCTATAGACAATGTTTACTTAGAAGAAGGTGGTATTGGTTATGGTTGTACTAACATCATGGATTTCCATAGAAGGCCAGATGTTGGTATTTCTACTGTTGTATTCCAAGCTTTACTGAAACCAATTATCATTGATGGTTCTATAGTTGATGTTCAAATTCTTGCTACTGGTAAAGGATACAGGCAAGACTCAGACATAAACATATTCAGTCCTACAGGAAACTTTGCTGACATTAGACCTGTAATTACTGGTGATAGAATTACTGGTGTACAAATACTTGATGGTGGTGTTGGTTATGGTAATAGTGATACCACACTCGATCTTCGTAACAGAGGTAAATCTGCTAAGTTTATTGCTAATGTCCGTGAATGGAAGATCAATCAAGTTGAGAAGAATGATAGTATTATTAACGTAGAAGATTCAATACTTACAAAACCAAGCACAAACCCAGAATATCAGTTACAAACAATAGGCATGTATCCTCCACAAAAGTTGAGATATCAACTTGGAGATAACATAGATGCTGGTAATTTAGAAACACCTAATGCCTTCCACTCACCTATACTAGGATTTGCGTATGACGGTAATCCAATTTATGGCCCGTATGGATATCAAACTGCTATTGGAGGTGCTATCAGAAGATTGCAGTCGGGATATATTCTTAACACCGCCTTATTATCGGGTATAAGACCACCTGGCTTTGCATTTGGATACTTTGTTAATGATTACCTCTTTGACAACTCTGGCGACCTAGACGAGTTCGGTGGAAGGTATTGTGTAACACCACAGTTCCCTGATGGGACATATGCATACTTCTATAGTGTTGATATTGACTCAAGTGGTGTTGCTAAACCAAAATATCCATATCTTCTTGGAAGTAGCTTTAAGGACACTCCGATAGAAGAAAATTTCGTAACTTTCTTCAATCAGGATATTGATATTATTTCTAGAAACCTTACTAGAAATATATCACCATATTATCTCTCGTTTGGTAATTCTGATTATGAACTTATTGATGATGTTAAAGATGCATTAAAACAAGAGTTTGAAGTCACTAAAACTAGAAGTGCTGGCATCACTTCCGTAACTATTTTCTCTAGAGGAGATGGATACAGAGTAAATGACACACTAACTCTAGATGCTACAGGAACAAATGGTTCTGGTGCTAACATTGTTGTAAGCGATGTTCTAGGTAAAGATATTGATACTGTAGAGATAGGAATATCTACATTTGTCAATACTAGAGTAAGATTAAACAAAAAAGAAATAATTGGTGTCACTACAGAACCACATAATATTCTCAATGGAGAGACTATTTCTATAAGTGGTATAAACACATCCCAATTTACTGAATTTAATGGTCTTAGAAAAGTAAGTGTTGTTAACAGAAGTGTAGGATTAACAACATTCTTAAACAACGTAACTATTACTGGTGTAAGCACACATATATTTGTAACTGACACAAGAGGATTTACTCCAAGTGATAATATTGGAATAGGCACAGAAAAATTTGTTGTTACTGGAATAGATACTAATTTTTCTAGATTATTTGTAAATAGGGAAAATTATGTTGGTGCTGCAATGACCCATGCAGCTGGAACTGACAATGTTATCTTAAAACCGACTAAGTTTTCTTTCCCTGTTGGTAATTCTACCGTAACTAGATTTACATTTGAAAATTATATCACTTACTTCAATCCACAACAAACAGTTGGTGTTGGTTCTACAGGAACTCATTATACATTGCCACTTACAGGTTTAAGCACAATACAAACTGTAGAAAACCGATTTGTACCGCAACAAAGAATTTTTATCAAAGATCATAAGTTCTTTACTGGTCAAAAGTTAGTTTATAACATGGGGATTGGTGGAACTTCACTTGTTTGGGCAAAAGTTGCTGCTGGTGCAACATCTGGTGTAGGAACAGAGGTGTTACCTGATGGTGATGTATATGCAATCAATTTTGAACAAGATTACATTGGATTAGCTACTGTAGCGTTCTCTACAGCTGCTGATGCGATATGGTTCTACAATGTTGCTTCTAATTCTGGATTTGCACACTCTTTAGCAACTGCTTTTGACGAAGTAACCGCAAAAGTTGAAAAATTCTTTGGAAAGGTCGGAGTAAAGTCTGATCACGAACTTAAGGATGGTGATATAATCACAATTGACGCTTTACCTCAATCTACAGAAGATACAATTGTTAGATATGATCCAGTTTTAGCTAAAATCACTACTAAGAAGGTAGGATTCACTTATACAAGTTTTTCAGCTGATTTAACTGAAATAAACATCAATGATGAAGACTTACAGAGCGGTGACAAAGTTGTTTACTATGATAATGGAAATTCCATCACTGGATTGATCAATAATGAGACATATTTTGTTCTTAGAGAAAATACAGACTCTATAAAATTGTGTAAGTACAAATCTGATGTATTTGATTCTAATCCAGTATCAATATCAACAGTAAGCACATCATCTGCTGGTAATCTTAGTTTTCTTGCTAAGATAAACCCACCTCTTACTTTTACAACTGGTAATACAATAACATTTGATGTTTCTGATCAAAGTCTATTGGACATGCAATTAGATTTCTTTGATGACGTTAATTTTGAAAATCAGTTAGATGTAAATGGAACTAATGATACAGGATTCAATATTGTTAGAGATGGCATATCTGGTAATACTGATGCAACTGTAACTATCAAGACTACCACTGATTGGCCAAGAAAAACCTTCTACAACCTTACACCTGTAGTTCCATCAGATGCTAGAAAGACATATGGATCATCTGATATAGAAGTTACTGGTAGAAACAATATAACATTTAAAGATCTTATTTTGAGAAATGAACATGAGATTATTAAAATTGATGATAAGAATTTCTCCTTCAACTTAAAAGAAAAACCATTAGAATCACAGAAATTTGTTTCTAGAGTTGGTGTAAGCACTATCACTTATAGTACAACTTCATCTAATGCTAAAGGCCCTATCTTTAGAACTAAGATCAATTTCCCAGGCAGAGGATATACAATTCTACCTAAAGTCATTGGTTTTGCAAGTACAGAGGGTCGAGATGGAATTGTAAAAGTATCATCTCCTGATATTGGTAAAATAGATCTTATTGAAAGAATAAAAGATGGATTTGATTATCCTACAGACCCAACTCTATTACCATTCTTAAGTGTACCAGCAATCGTTGACATAAGTGGTATTGCTAGAATGGATGAGATCAGAGTGACTGATGGTGGAACAAGATATAACCAACCACCTACACTTGCAGTTCGTGGTAACAGTAATGTCCAAATTGCAGCTCATGTATCTGGTGGAGCCGTAGACAGAGTTGATATAATCAAAAATGCCTTTGAATTTAAAGAACCTCTAAGTATCATTACAACTAATAACTCAAATGGTTATGATATAGACGCTATTAGTCATAGTGGTACTACTGTTACTGCTGAATTGTTATTAGATCAACAATTCAATATACCAGTAACAACTGGATTTGCATCTACAGAAACTAAACTACCTTTCGCTATTGGTGACAAAGTATTTCTTGAAGGTTGCAGATTAAAACCAAATTCTATTCTTGCTGGAGAAGGAAACTTTAACTCAGCTGATTATGACTTCTCATTCTATACAGTCACAGGAGTAAACACAACAAATGCAACTGTGCAGTTTAGTATGGCAGATGCGCCTGGAATTTCTACAGTTACTTTAGGAAGTTATGATGATGACTTTACTTTAGGAAGTATTATTAATTTCAATGATATGGCAAAATTCAATATGACAATTATTGATGACGCCAAATACTTATCAGGTGAAAAAGTAACATCTACCAAATTTGAAGGTATAGTTGCGGAAAATGGCTGGGATGTAAACATAGGTCAGTTAAGACT